>Ga0268257_1000150_pt1 | contig 125589 bp, 117 predicted proteins | sample AgamicAtPrz_FD_200249 | JGI IMG/M metagenome (GOLD analysis project Ga0268257, IMG submission 200249) | Agave microbial communities from Guanajuato, Mexico - At.P.rz (v2) (version 3) | ecosystem: Host-associated > Plants > Phyllosphere > Phylloplane/Leaf | place: Guanajuato, Mexico | collected... | reverse complement strand
AAAAAGATTTTGCACCATTATTACGAGCCTTTTCCTATTGTAGAACATTTCGAGACCGTTTTTGAAAATAAAAAATCGTAAACTGCTTTGCGGTAAAAAAAAATTAAACACATAGAAACTTAGATATAATTGTTTCGGTTTTAAGATTAGAGAAAAAGCAAGCTTTAACACATAGCTATGTGCATTGCAATAAGTGAAACGCCTTTTGCAGACAAAGAAAACTATGTCTCTATGTGTTTAAATTAAATTCGTACTAATTCGTGTAATTCGTGGCAAAAAAACTTTACAAATGAACATCAAACTTATCGCAATAGGTAAAACAGACAATAAATCGCTTCAAACTCTGATTGACGATTATACCAAACGTTTGTCGTTTTATATCAAATTTGAATTGGAGATTATTCCCGACATCAAAAACGTAAAAAACTTATCTGAAAGCCAGCAAAAGGAAAAAGAAGGTGAATTAATTCTCTCAAAACTTTCTGCAACCGATCAATTGATTTTATTGGATGAAAACGGAAAAACTTTCTCCAGCGTTGGTTTCTCTGAAGAATTGCAAAAGAAAATGAATTCTGGCGTTAAAACTTTGGTTTATGTAATTGGTGGGCCTTATGGATTTTCTGAAACCGTTTATAAAAAAGCACAGGGAAAAGTATCGCTTTCGCTAATGACATTTTCGCATCAAATGGTTCGTCTGTTTTTTATCGAACAATTGTACCGCGGCTTTACGATTTTACGAAACGAACCTTATCATCATCAATAAACTATTTACTTCCTAAATCACCAAAACACAAACAACTAAAAAACAGTATTTTACCACAATAAAACAGCTTATTCTGAAAATAAAATCGTAAATTTATAGTGATTTATTAAATCTTAATAAAATTTAATAATTATAGTTTTTTAATATTCTTCTAACCTAAAAAGCATATAATTATGAAATCTTTATTTCGCCTTTCGGCAATCCTACTATTGCTTTTAATTGGAACTTCTTGTTCTAATGACGACGACAATTACACAACACCAGTAATTGTGACATTTACTGCTAATTTGACCCCAGTTACAGGCGCAACTTCTTCAGCTTCAGGCAGTGCAACACTAAAATTAAATCAAACCAACAAGACGTTTGATCTTAAAGTAAATTTTTCAGGACTAACACCAATACATGGTCATATACATGCGGCAGACGGCACAATTGTTATTCCGTTTCCTGATGCAAGCGTATCAACCTCTCCAATATCTGTATCTGGTTCTATTACTGATGCACAAATTACTGAGCTGATGGCCAATCATTATTACGTTAACTTACATACTACTTCTTATCCAAATGGCGAAATCAGCGGTACTCTGACAAAAACTGGTACTTCTGGCGGAGACGGCGGAGGCGGAGGTGGTGGTTATTAAAATTCTAAAACTAAAAAGCCTTTCTTGAATTAGAAAGGCTTTTCGTTTTTTTATGTTAACGCATTAAAAAATAAATTCTACTGGTAGTCTATCTAGATTATACGTTACCTCTTTTTGCAATAGGATTTTGTATTGAATGTATTCTCCATAACTCATATCCTTATCAAATAAAAACACCAAATCTGGCACTTTCCCAAACTTTATGCTATAGAATTGCTTTAATATCTCTGAAATTTTTATCTCTTTATTTCCCATAAAAACCTGTTGTTTTCCCTTTTTAAAGTAAACTACAAAATTTCCTATTTTGGGTCTTTCCGTTTTATAAAACACTTTTGTAAAAGGCAGAAAAGCTAAATTCTTTCCAACAGAATCTGCGTAAGAATAATAGTTTTCAGATTCTTCATTCTGATGCATTTTCTCGTTTCGCTTTTTATCCTGCATTTTTATTATGTGAGGAATCACCAATTTCAAAGGAAGACGTTTATCAATATTGAAAATCCAATTTGTTGAAATTATGGCACTTTTTCGATTTAAATCGGCAATGGTGTCTTTTCCTTCAACTTTAAAAAAGATATAAATTGGCGAATGATCTTGCACATCTTTTACAATTGAGACATTTGATTTTGGAAGTAAAACGTCTTGTTTTTTTCCGCAAGAGAAAAGAAGTAAAGCGATAATTAAAGTGAAGTATTTCATTGTATTTATTTTTTAAACAGAGAATTAACACAAGTTTGTCATTCCGAGGAACGAGGACACGAGCGATAGCGAACTGACAAAGCAATCACACTAGTATTTCCGCTCAGAAATTCGCCAATGTTTGTCGAGTTTCGAGTGTGATTGCTCGTTCCTCGAAATGACAAAACGATTGTTAAATATTATTCTAAACTTATTTTATTAAACAAAGTAACACATTCCACCGCTTCTTTCACATCGTGCACACGAAGAATTTTTGCTCCTTTTGTCAAAGCGATTGTATTTAGAAAAGTAGTTCCGTTTAAAGCTTCTTGTGGCGTAATATCAAGTGTTTTATAAATCATTGATTTTCTTGAAATCCCTGCCAAGACAGGTAATTCTAAAAGATTAAAAAGTTCCATTTTCTGCATTACTTCATAATTTTGATCGGTTGTTTTGGCAAAACCAAAACCTGGATCTAAAATCAAATCGTTAATTCCTAAACTTCTTGCTTGTTGCACTTTCTCAGAAAAATAGAAAAGCATTTCTTTAATAATATCATCATATTGTGTCAAACTTTGCATCGTCTGCGGATTTCCTCGCATATGCATCATGATATAAGGCACATTGTACTGGGCAATTATCTCAAACATTTTATCGTCCAATTCTCCTGCCGCAATATCGTTTATAATTGCTGCACCACTTTCTATGCTCGCTTTCGCAACCTCAGCTCTAAAAGTATCAATAGATAGTAACGTTTGTGGAAAATGTTTTAAAATCAATTCTATAGCTGGAACAATGCGGTCAATTTCTTCTTGTTCTGAGACAAATTCGGCACTTGGCTTGCTCGAATAAGCGCCAATATCGATAAATGTTGCGCCTTCAGAAAGCATTTTATCTACTTGCGAAATAATCTCGTCTTCGTTTTTATATTTTCCTCCGTCAAAGAAGGAGTTTGGCGTAACATTTAGGATTCCCATTACTTTAGGAACCGATAAATCTATAAGTTCGCCTTTGCAGTTAATAAACATTTGTTTCAAGTTTTTATTTGTTTAAAGTTTCAAGTTGGATTCAGATTGGACAAGTTTTGGAACGTAAAACTTGAAACCTGAAACTTGAAACATTTTTCCGTTTCAAGTTATCCCTATTAACACTTTGTTTAGAAAAAACTTGAAACAAAGCGAGCCTTAAACTTGAAACTCTAAAAAAATTATCCTTATTTTTGAAGAAATTTTAGCAAATATACAGCATATAAATGAAGAATACTTCTCAAGAGTTTGATAATGTTATAGCGGTTTGCCGCTCCTTGTTTATCAATAAAATGAAAGATTACGGCAGTGCCTGGAGAATCTTAAGATTGCCATCATTGACAGATCAAATTTTTATAAAAGCACAGCGAATTAGAAGTTTGCAAGAAAATGAAGTCCGCAAAGTGGATGAAGATGAAAAAGGAGAATTTATCGGAATCATCAATTATTCTATTATGGCTTTGATTCAGTTAGAATTGGGTGTTGTAGATCAGCCGGATCTTGATGTTGAAAAAGCAACTGAATTATACGATGCTAAAGTAAAGCTTACCAAAGATTTAATGGAAGCCAAAAATCATGATTATGGCGAAGCTTGGCGCGATATGCGTGTAAGCTCTTTAACCGACTTAATTCTGCAGAAATTGCTTCGTGTTAAACAGATTGAAGATAATAAAGGAAAAACAATTGTTTCTGAAGGAATCGATGCTAATTATCAGGATATGATTAATTATTCTGTTTTTGCTTTAATCTTAAACCCTATAAAATAAATCAAATTCCAAAAAATAAAATCCCAAATTCCAACTTTAATATTGGAGTTTGGGATTTAAAAATTTAGAATTTAAACCCTAAATATTTGCCATGAAAAACATCATTACCCAATTCTCCCGATTATTTGTCGGCGTACTATTTATTATTTCCGGATTAATAAAACTGAATGATCCTGTTGGTTTCTCTTATAAACTTGCTGAATATTTTAGTGAACCGGTTTTCAATATGCCATTTCTAGAGCCATTAGCTTTAGGATTAGCTATTTTCTTAGTAATTTTAGAAGTAGTTTTAGGCGTGATGCTTTTGGTGGGTTATAAATCAAAATTAACGATTTGGGCATTATTGCTTTTAATTGTCTTCTTTACTTTCCTTACCTTCTACTCTGCTTATTTTGATGTAGTAAAAGACTGTGGCTGTTTTGGAGATGCTTTACATTTAACGCCTTGGCAGTCGTTTACAAAAGATGTTGTTTTACTGTTCTTTATCTTGATTTTATTCATCAATAAAAAATTAGTAAAACCTTTATTTTCTAAACTAGTTACCAATATCATCGTATTGATTAGTATTGTTCTTTGTGTATTCATGGCTGTTTGGGTTATAAATCACAATCCTATCAAAGATTTCCGTCCATATAAAGTGGGAACAAACATTGAGAAAGGAATGGAAATTCCAGAGGGCGCGCCTAAATCGGTTGTTGAAATGATTTTTATCTACAAAGTAAATGGTGTTGATAAAGAATTTACAGAAAAAGATTTGATGAATATTCCTGAAGGTGCCGTATTTGTTGATAGAAAAGACAAAGTAATTTCAGAAGGATACGTTCCGCCAATTCATGATTTCACAATGACAAAAGATGATTCTGACTATAAAGAAGAATTATTAAAAGAGCCTAAATTGCTAATCTATGTAACTTACGATTTGAACTTATCAAATCCGGAAGGAATGAAAAAATTAGCAAAAGTTACGGCAGATGCAAAAGCAAAAGGTTACAAAGTAATCGGAATGACGGCTTCTGGAGCTGAGGAAATTGCAAAAGCCAAAAAAGATTATGCTTTAGATATTGATTTCTATTTCTGCGACGGTACAGCTTTAAAAACTGTCGAAAGAGCAAATCCGAGCATTGTAGTTGTTCATAATGGAACTATTGTTCAAAAAGTTCATTACAATGATACAGATGATTTGAAGTTATAATATTCCAATTAACATATAAATCTAAAAAGCCTTCAATAATTTTAATTTTATTGAAGGCTTTTTTTTATGAAATCTGACGTTTTTCTGCTTCAATTTTCATTTGCGAAAACAAAAAAAAATGCTTTTTAATTATTTCCAAAAAAGGAGTTTCAAAAAAATACTTGATTTCACAGCCAACTATTACGTTTTCAAAACGCTTTTTTCAACCAAAAAACACCATTTTGTTACAAAATAAACGACTCTTCAAATTTTGTTAATCTGCAATTGGCATTTCATTAGTTTGTTTAACTTTGTGAATTCAGTACCTTAATAAAAAATAATTTTAATAAAATATGAAACAATTAGTCCTAGCCGTAATTGCATTTATTTCTTTTTCTTGCACACAGGCACAGAAAACAGCTTTTTCTAAAGAGGCTTTATCTGAGAAATTATTAGCCACTGACGGAAGTCAGGTTACTTTCAAAAACATCCTAAAAAAATATAAAGGAAAAACTTTGGTTATCGAAGTTTGGGCTTCTTGGTGTGGTGACTGCGTAAAAGCAATGCCAAAATTAAAAGAATTACAAGCCAATAATCCTGATGTTTCTTACTTGTTCATTTCGGCTGATAAAACAGCTGATAAATGGAAAGCAGGAATCGAAAAACATGAATTAAATAAAGGCGATCACTACATGATGAATGATGGTATGAAAGGCCTTTTCGGAAAAGCGATTGATTTAGATTGGATTCCAAGATATATCGTAGTGGACAAAACAGGAAAAATCGTTTTATACAGAGCGATTGAAACTGATTTCGAAAAAATCAATTCTACTTTACAATCATTGAAATAAGCTTCAATAACATTGCAATGTCAAAATTCCAATATCAATTTGGACTTTGCTTTAATTTCAAACAAAAAACAAAAAAATAATATAAAACTACCAAAATGAGAAAATCGATTGTTGCAGGAAACTGGAAAATGCATAAAAATGCTGCGCAAACTGAAGAGTTATTAAACGAATTAATTGCTAAAATTCCAGCGAAAACAAATGCACAAGTAATTGTAGCGCCAACTTTTGTAAACTTACAAGCGGCAGCGACTAAATTAAAAAATACAACTATCGGAGTTTCTGCTCAAAACGTTCACCAAGCTGAAGGTGGTGCTTTCACAGGAGAGATTTCTGCAGATATGTTAACAAACATTGGCGTTAATACCGTAATCTTAGGCCACTCAGAGCGTAGAGCTATTTTCCACGAAACAGATGCTTTAATCGCAAACAAAGTAGATACAGCTTTAAAACATGACATGACAGTTATTTTCTGTTTTGGAGAAGAATTAAAAGACCGTCAGTCTGGAAATCACTTCAACATTGTTGAGAATCAATTGCGTGATGGCGTTTTCCATATTGCAAAAGAATCTTGGTCTAAAATTGTTTTAGCTTATGAGCCAGTTTGGGCTATTGGAACTGGAGAAACTGCTTCGCCAGAGCAAGCTCAAGAAATGCACGAATTCATCAGAGAAACTATCCGCAAAGCTTTTGGAGCTGATATCGCTGATGAAGTTTCTATTTTATACGGTGGTTCTGTTAAACCAGAAAACGCTAAAGAAATCTTCTCTAAACCAGATGTAGATGGTGGTTTAATTGGAGGTGCAGCTTTAAAAGCTGACGATTTCTTAGCTATTGTTACAGCTATTTAATTTTAGATTTTAGATTTTAGATTTTAGATTTTGAAATCCCTATATAAAAAAACGTTCGCTGTGCGAACGTTTTTTTATATGCTTATATTCTCTTCACTCAAGAGATTATATTTACTTATATGGTTAAAAAACAATTTTTAATTAATAAATGATTTCAAAAGCGGACAATTGTACTTTTTAAACGTTGGTGTGGTTTTGTAAATAGAATAAAAATTAACCAATTCTCTTCCTGCTTTAAAAGGATTTTTGGCTTCTTCTTCCTCGCTAATCAATTCTGCATAATGATCATAATAATTGCATTCAAAAATCATTAAGCTTGCCATTGCTTTTTCGTTGCTATTTTTAGACATTTTTAAAGCTTTTTCATAATACATTTTGGCCATTTTCAAGTTATAATAATTGCCGTTTTGGTATTTCTTTTCATTTTCTGTATTATCCCCATAAACATAATCAGTGTAAGATGCTCCAGAACTCCAGTCATAAGAGGTCATCATCCAGGAATTTCCTAAATACGACACGTTAAAATAAGCGTGCGCCAATTGCAGATTGCTGCTTGCTGTATTTTGCTTTTTAAGCTGAATCAGTTTTGCTATAAAATCGGTTTTATTGAAACGATAATCAAACTTTCTTTCTTCTTGCTTTTGAAGGATTTTAGGCGCGAAAGGATTTTCGTTTAAATAGTTTTTATACTCATAATTCTTTTCCCAAAAATCCTGAGGCATACTTGAAAAAGTTTCATAAGCCAATTCCAGATTGTTATTTCTAAAAGCAATTGTGCCTTTTAAATCTTTATAATAATTGATATTTGGAGCAATTGTTCCAGAACAAATATATTTTTCAAAAGGCGTTTTATCTGTTTTTTGTTGTAAAGCCATCAAAAGGTCAATATCTTTTACAGATGCATTTCGGTCAAAATATCCTATATAACTAAAGAAGTACGGATTGCTATATGCTGCATATTCTCCTTCATTTTTAATATCCGATTTCATCCAAAGCAAACCAGCTGTAACAACATCTCCTTTTATATAAAAATCATTACTTGCAATTCGGTATAAACTATATAAATTTTTAAATAATCCGTGATCGGTTTCTACCAAATTTTCAACAGAATCAAAATATTTATAAAGCTGATTCTGAACTTTTTCGTCCTTTAAATCATCTTGTTTTAATGAAACCAAAGCCAGCTGAATATTTTTTTGCATCTGTATCGAGGCATTGGCTTTACTAGAAATCAAATCAGTATATTTTTTTCCTTCATCGACCTGATCGTCAATGAAACATAATTGAGCAATTGCAGCGGTAATATAATCTTTCTGCTCGCCAGAAGTCTGTTCGCGAATCGAAATCAGGTAATATTCTAATTCTCTCAAATATAAAATATCCTTGTTGAAGTTTTCTTCTTTCGCTTTAGCGTAATTCTCATACCAATCTGTACTGCTGAAAACTACAGATGGAGTTCCGTCGTTGGTATATTGAGGCGTAAAAATCCAATCTTCGAGTTTGTTTACTTCTCTTCCAATTAAAAAACTTAAAAACAAACTGTTTGGACTTAATTCATAAATTGCTTTAATTGCTTTTAAGTCTGGTGCCGGATTTCGAAGACTTTCGATAGACAAAATAACGCTTCGTTCTTCATCGTTTTGTGCTAATGCCAAAGTTTCTTCAGTCAATTTCCAATTGTAATGCTGCAGCACCGCAAATGATTTTTCTTCGCAGGAATTAAAAACTTTACTCAGCAAATAATTTTGTAAAGGTAAATTCTCAACACATAATGCATTGTAATACAATGCCCATGGTTTAAGAATTGTATTCGATTCAGAAGCAAAGTAGAAATCATATAATTGCATAACATTTTGCTTTTGCTGTGTATAAAAATAATATCGCAACGCTAAAAAAGCATAGCGCTGTTTTAGAAATGAATCCTTAGTCGATTTTATTTTCTTTTCAAAATCGAAATTATCTTCTAAATCATAGTTTTTATAATTGCTTCCTACTTGATCCCAAGATTCCCATTTTGTGTATTCTACATTACCATATTCCAACTTTTTAGCCAGCAAAATATAATTTAAAAAGGCTTTATTTTTAGACAACAATAAAGCTTCTACAAAAGTGTTTTTAGGAAAGAGACTTTTTAAAGTTTTGTTTTCAAAAGCAGTTTGAAATTGCTCTGAATCTGTCTCATACAAAATCTTATGAACGTCATCAGGATTAATGCCATTTCCTAATTTCTTTTTCCACTCTAAACAATTCTTTTCCTGATCTACACTCGAAACAGTATTAGTTGCATAATAATTATCTGCCGAATAATAGAATGGCGTGAGTTTAAAGAAACCATCTCGATGTGCTTTAAACAAAGCTAAACGGCTGGTTTCTGGAGAAACGCTCCATCCGCAGGCAAATGAAAACTGAACGCTTAAAATGAAAAGCAAGCTGCTAAAAACTCGCATAAAAATTGGAGATATTTTCGGTTCCATAATCGTTTATGTATTTTTTATCAAAAGAGAAAAAGGTCACTTTTGTCTGATTGTCAATCTGAATTTTGTTTTTAATGATCGAAATCATTTTATCAATTTCATTGTCTGAAATTTTCTCGATTCTAATTTCGTCGCCATTTCTAAGATACGTCTGTCCTATTAAAACATCATCTTGCAAAACATATTTGTCCTCTGAAGTTTTTTTCACTTTAATGGTATCTTTTATCAATCCATCATAATCAGATAAAATGCCTTTAAATTGATTTCCTCTAAAAGCGATTCCCCAACTATACAATGGCAAGGCAATATCCAGTTTGAGTTTGTAATCGCTGTGTGTTATGTATTGCGACAATTCTTCGCTAGTTCCAATAGAGTTTTTAGTCTGAAAATCGTCTGGTTTGGTAATATTATAACACATAAGTAAGCCTTTATCAACTGGCGGTATTCCGGCTTTTGTAGCATATTTATATTGCCAAAGCCTGATTGTTGCCGCAATTTTCGAATTTGGATATTGCTTTTTAATCTGCTTTAATAAATAGAAATAATTCTTCTGCGATTTTTCGGTCCAATCACAGTCAATCAGAATTTCTTTAAAATCAACTTTTAATTTGGCTGATTCTGCTTTTTTAACCGAATCATAATTTAGGGCTTTAAAGTCTTTCTGCTTATAATAATCTTTTGGATAAACAATATTATATGCATTGCTTTCTGCTTTTCTATCATTCATCTTTTTAGCAATTTGTTCGATTCGGCGAGCCATTCTCACCGCCAGACTATCCAGCTGCTTGGTATCAGACTTTAAAACCACTTCGTTGGCAATAAAAATGCTTGGCGTAATCTCAAGATTGCTTTTATTAAGTGAAATATCCTGAATGGTAGCAACCGGCAAAGATTCTTTTGAATACGGATTATAATCTACGTCAAAGAAACGGACATACATATGTTGGACATCCATTTTCTTAACTAAAGAATCTTCCGCTTCCTGAAAATCCATATCGGTTTTCCAATAACAAAAAGACCGGATAACGTCATGCTCTTTTTCGCAGCTTGCTGAGCTTAGAATAACCAAAAGCGCTACCAAAACAATATTTTTCATAATAATAAAAAACTTACAAAATACAATTCAAAATTAGTATTAAAATTTATAACAATATGATTTATTTATGAACAACTTTTGCTTTGTATTCTTACCTTTGCAAAAATTTTTTATTTATGTCGAATATATATTTAGGATATCATTTTACAATTGAGCCAAAAGAGTTGGGTTCTGAAATTTTAGTGGCTGAATTGGGCGAAAAAGCGTTTGAAAGTTTTACAGAGACTGAAAACGGAATTTCTGCTTTTGTGAAGAAGGATTTATGGGATGAAAATATTCTGGATGATATTTATATTCTACAATCTGAGGAGTTTAAAATTGAATATACGATTGAAGAAATCGATCAGGTAAACTGGAATGAGGAATGGGAAAAGAATTTTGAACCGATTGATGTAGACGGAAAATGTCACGTTCGCGCTCCTTTTCACGAAAAAACTGATGCTGAGTTTGATATTGTGATTGAGCCAAAAATGAGTTTTGGAACTGGACATCATGAAACTACTCACATGATGATTCAGCATTTATTGGAAATGGATGTAAAAGGTTTAAAAACACTTGATATGGGATGCGGAACAGCTATTTTGGCTATTTTGGCCGAAATGAAAGGTGCTGAACCAATTGATGCCATTGATATTGACAATTGGTGCTACCTCAACTCTATCGAAAATGCGGAACGCAATAATTGCAAACATATCTCCGTTTATGAAGGCGATGCTGCATTATTGGCGGGTAAAAAGTATGATCTAATTATTGCCAATATCAACAGAAATATTTTGTTGAACGATATGCAGGCTTATGTTGATGCTTTGAATCCAAAAGGAATTATTCTTTTTAGCGGTTTCTATGAAGAAGACATTCCGTTTATTGATGCTTCGTGCGTTGAAAAAGGTTTAACTTATGTTAAAAAGCTTCAAAGAAACAACTGGGTATCTTTAAAATACGTAAATTAGACACTGATAATCAATTCAGTACAAAAACTATAACAACATGAGTACTAAAGAAAAAGTAAGAGAAAGAGTTCGCGAAAAAGAAGCCATTGGTTTTAATAACGAGATCATTGTATACAATGATGATGTAAACACTTTTGATCACGTAATTGATACTCTTATGCGTGTTTGCGACCACACAGCTGAACAAGCCGAGCAATGCTCTTTGATTGTACATTATAACGGAAAATGCACTGTAAAAACAGGTCCGATAGAAAAACTTAAACCTCAATGCACGCAACTTTTGGAAGCTGGTCTTAGCGCCGAAATTGTTTAATTGATCTGATAATTTTAAACGCATTCTTTTTTATTCTATACTAGAATTGAAGAGAATGCGTTTTTATTTGTATTAACTTTAAATCATGAGAAATATCCTTCTTTTACTAATTCTGTTATTCTCTTTTATAGCGAAAGGCCAATCGAAATTTGAGCCTCTTCGTAAACAATTAATGGAAAATAAGACTTATGAATATGTTTATAGTTTTGAAAATGATTATGCTGTATTTAGAACCTTTAAGGGAAAAATGGGATTAATTGATTCTCTTGGCGATGTGGTGCTTAAACCTAATTATGCATACATAGAGAACAGAAAAGAGCTGAAAAATATATTTGAAGCAGGAATTATCGTTAACAAAAATTTCAAAAGAGGATTTATTGATTTACAAGGAAATCTAAAAATTCCTTTTGAATATGATGATGTTTATTATTTAGGAGATAATCTTGTACGTGTTTCAAAAAATAACAAAACTGGCGTTATTGATATTGGGAACAAGGTAGTTTTGCCTATAAAGTACGAGCAAGTAATGGGTAATAATGGAATTTTATTTGTTCAGAATACTAACAGCCTTGATTTATTTGATCCCAAAGGGAAACAAATCACTAATTTTCAAGCTTTTGATATTGAGTATTTCCAACATAAAAGGTCGATTGTAACACTTCAAAACAAAAATACTTTGATAATTGATACTTTAGGAAATATTGTTTTAAATACTATTAAAAATCATCGCTTCGAAAGGATTCTTTCCCAAAATTCTTTCCTTATTCTTAATACCTTAACGAAGAAAAAAGGAATCATAAATTCAAATGGGCAGTATAAAATTGATTGTAAATACGATGAGATTATGCCTTCAAATTCTATATATATTGTAAAAAACAATGGCAAGGAAGGAATAATCAATCAAAAAGATGCTGTTTTAAAACCCTTGATTTATGATAACGTTTATGGTGTTTTTTCTAAAGACAGCATTTCGTTCAAAAATCATTATTTTGCTAGTAAAGGCAATTTGCAAGGTGTTATAAATCCATATTTAGAAAAAGAAATCATTCCAATATCGTATAAATATATTGATCCGTTTTCTAAGCACTATATCACAACTAATGCTGAGAATAAAGGCGGATTATTTTCTGCCAAAGGTGAAAATATAATTCCAGAAGAGTATGATTTTTATAGCGCTGCTCAAAACAAAATTTTTGCTGTAAAAAATTCAAAAAAATATCTTCTGACTATTGAAAACAATAATTACACTGAAACTGAAATCTTCGTGGATGAGTTTGTAAAAAGCAATCAGTACTTTAGAGGATTTTCAAAGAGCAATTATCAGATTTTTAAAGACAAAAATAAATTTGGAGTTTACAGCAATAAGGACAAAATTGCAATTCCAGCAGAATATGATGCGGTTACAGAGATTTACGGAACAGGAGAATTTGTTGTAAAGAAAAACAATAAATATGGCATTGTAAACTCTGATAATGAAACACAATTGGAATTAAAATATGACTCGTTTCAAATTATAAAAGAAGTGGTTCGATTTAATATTAAGAACCCAAAAACATCCAAATTCTATTCAATAAAATATCCTTTTGAACCTCAATAATTTGCAGTGGGCTTTTGAATAAAAAATATATTCATAGCGGTTTAATTGCCAATAACTCAAAATGCATTCGTTTTTATTATATATTTGAACGAAATAGAATGCATTTGTTATGGAAGAATACGGAAAGATATTGATTATTGCAATGCCGATTTTTTTAGCTTTAATTGTTATTGAAAAAATTTATGGCATTTATAAAAAGAACGATACTGCTCCATTAATAGATAGTGTATCAAGCATAAGTTCGGGCATTACCAATTCGGTTAAAGATGTTCTGGGACTGAGTGTTACTTTTCTTTCTTATGAATGGCTGGTTTCTAAAATAGCGTTACAGCATTTAGAAGCCAATGTGCTCTCCTACTGTATTGCTTTTTTTGTAATTGATTTTTATGGTTATTGGAGCCATCGTCTGGCGCACCAGATTAATTTTCTTTGGAACAAACATGCCATACACCATAGCAGTGAAGAATTTAATCTTGCCTGCGCGCTTCGCCAGCCCATTGCGAGTCTAGTAAACCTGTTTACCTTTTTATTGATTCCGGCAGCTTTATTGGGAGTTCCTGCTTCTGTGATAGCTATTACACTTCCCCTTCATTTATTTTTACAGTTTTGGTATCATACCAAACACATCAAGAAAATGGGATTTATTGAGCATATTTTGGTAACGCCTTCGCATCATCGTGTGCATCATGCCATTAATCCAGAATATTTAGACAAAAACCATTCTCAGATTTTTATTTTTTGGGACAAGCTTTTTGGCACTTTCCAAGAAGAATTAGACGACGTACCTCCTGTTTTCGGCATCACAAGACCTGCCAATACATGGAATCCAATTAAAATAAATTTTCAGCATTTGACTTTATTGATAAAAGATGCCTGGCGAGCTCCAAAATGGAAAGACAAATTGACTATTTGGTTTAAGCCAACTGGCTGGCGTCCTGAAAATTTTGAAGAAAAATATCCTGTAAACAAAATTGAAAATGTTTTTAATTTTGAAAAATATGGTACGCAAAACTCTCAAAAACTAATATATTGGTCTGTTGCACAAGTTTTAATAACATTGCTTTTTGTGAGTTATCTGTTTGATAATATTGCCAAAATCGGTCTGCCTAATATTTTTGTTTATGGCTTTTTTATTTTCCTAACCATATATAGCTACACAGAGTTAATGGATAAAAATAAATATGCCCTTTTATGGGAAGGCTTTCGATTGGGAATTGTAATTTGTATTATTGGATATTATGGAGATTGGTTTGGTCTAAATCGTGTCCTTCCAAGCAGTAATTATATTATTTTTACCTACCTGATCTTATCTTTTTTAACGACATTTTATTTTGTTAATTTTGATTTTAAAACCAACCAAAACCAATATATCAATTCATAACCCCTATTATGAGAAACTCTTCTTTTTTTAAAATTTATGCGGCATTTAGTTTGGCGTACCTGATTATTCTCCTTACTGGCCACGAGCGTTTTGATCTCTTTCTGAAACCCATTCTAATACCAATTATCGGATTTGGAGTCTATTTTTACAGAAAATTTCCTAGTCAGAACATTTTATTGGCAGCACTTACACTTTCTTGGCTTGGAGATGTCATTTTGCTTTTTACAGACCTTGGCGAGATTTACTTTATCTTAGGATTAGTTTGTTTTCTCACAGCTCACATCATCTATTGCATACTTTTTAATAAACAGAAAAGAAATAGAAAAAAACAGAATAAACCTCTTTTTATATTTGGAAGTATCTTAATTGCATTTTATCTAATAGGAATAATTTCTGTTCTAATGCCTCATTTAGGCAGTCTTGAAATTCCTGTTTCTATTTACGCTTCAGTAATTTCGATTATGATTTTATTTGCTTTCAACGGATTTTTGGTCTGGGAAAAACCTGGAAATAAACTCGTTTTTCTTGGAGCTGTTTTCTTTGTTATTTCAGATAGTATTCTGGCTGTAAATAAGTTTTATGCTCCAATACCGAAAAGTTCCTTTTTTATTATGCTAACTTATCTTCTGGCACAATATCTGATTGTAGTTGGTGTTTTAAAACTAAATCCAAAAAAAGTGGAACAGATAGTTTAACTTTCTCAATAACCAGAATCATGAAAAAAATAGCTATTTTAATCGTTTTATTAATCAGTGCTTCTTCTTGCATAAGTACAAAATCAACTTTAAAAAATGTAGATGACAATGCGCCTGATTTAATTTTAAAGAAAGATAATACCTTTTCCATAACGCAATTTGCTAAAGACAAAAAATACGGTTACGACCCTGATTATCCAATCAATATATTTTTCCAGAACACCAACAATGAAGCGTTAAACGAAACTCGTTTTTTAAATGCTTTGGCTGGTCCGAATGGTGAAAAAATAACGTATTCCAGATTAGAAACCTGCTGCCCATTCCCTACTAAGCGAAGCAATATGGGCGCTGGATTTTTGAATGTTTATGAATTGAAATGGGACGGGCAAAAAAAGCCTGTTAAGCTTTATTTAAATATTTATGAAAAAGGGATTTTGATGGTTCCGGTTGGATTGAGGTTAAAATAAATATAACCAATTCTCAAGATATGCTTGAATTGCTTCCTTTTATATTACTCCTTCTTCCTATTTTATTTCAATTAATATTAGGAACTAAAACAATCTATAAGCCTGCTTCAATTAAATTTAGTTCGGCATCTTGGATTAGTTTTATCTCTTATATTTTGCTTGCTTTTATTTCTTATTACATTGTCAATTATAATTTTTCAAAACGATACGAACAATATCCAAACCCAATCAGATGCGGAATGCCTCTTTTAGGTATTGTTATGGCTTCTTTCTTTTTACTTTTTATTCTTATTTTGATTATTGTGATTCAATTTTTGATTAAAAGAAGGATAGAAAATAGATCAAAAAGACAAAGTAGTTAAGTCAAAAAAACAGCATTCACTGCAAAACTTTAAAACATGACAAATATCATCTATTAGTTTTATTTCATGCTTTAATATTGCCTCGGAAAAAGCATTTAATCATTTAAAAGAAATTTTAGAAATTCGTTAATTCTACTAAGCTCCTAGCCAGTTATTAGAGTTCTTAAAATAATCTTAAATCTTCATCTGCTATTCATAAATCATAACTACCTTTGCAGTGCAAAAAAATAATTTTATGAACTTACAACATATTCCACAAATTAAGCATACTGAAAGCGGGAATTTCTTTTTATTGGCGGGACCTTGCGCTATTGAAGGAGAAGAAATGGCTCTTAGAATTGCTGAAAAATTAGTTGGTATTACCGACAATTTACAGATTCCTTATGTATTTAAAGGATCTTTTAAAAAAGCAAACCGTTCTAGAATTGACAGTTTTTCTGGAATTGGTGACGAAAAAGCATTAAAAATCTTAAGAAAAGTTTCTGAAACTTTTCATGTGCCAACAGTAACAGATATTCATACAAATGAAGATGCTGACAAGGCTGCTCAATATGTAGATGTATTACAGATTCCAGCTTTCCTAGTTCGCCAGACCGATCTTGTTGTGGCTGCTGCCAACACCGGAAAAACAGTAAATTTGAAAAAAGGGCAATTTATGAGTCCGGAAAGCATGAAACATGCTGTTCAGAAAGTTTTAGACTGTAACAATGAAAATGTTATGGTTACAGACCGTGGTACTATGTTTGGATACCAAGACATGATTGTTGATTTTAGAGGAATCCCTACTATGCAGCAATATGCTTCTACGGTTTTAGACGTAACGCATTCTTTACAACAGCCAAATCAAACTGCTGGTGTTACAGGCGGAAGACCAGACATGATTGAAACCGTTGCCAAAGCAGGTATTGCAGTTGGTGTTGATGGTATCTTTATCGAAACGCATTTTGATCCAGCAAACGCAAAAAGTGATGGCGCTAATATGCTTCATTTAGACTATTTTGAAGGTTTAATGAACAAATTAGTTGCGATCAGAAAAACAGTTAACGCATTTTAATTATAATACTTAAGTTCTTTGAAAACAAAATTTTTATTTTTCTTACTGGCTTGTGTTTCTTTAAACACATTTGCTCAGGAAGAAATACCTGTACAAAAGTACGCCGCACACAACAAAGGAAAATTCTTTGTAATGTGGGGTGGTAATAGAGAAAGTTACTCGAATTCTGATGTAAACTTTAGAGGTAAGGATTACAACTTTACGGTTGATAACATGAAAGCTCATGACAAACCAAAAGGATGGCATGTTGATTATATCAATCCTGCCAATATGACTATTCCTCAAACTAATTTGAGATTTGGTTATTTTTTTAGTGATCATTACAGCGTTACAATTGGCGTTGACCACATGAAATATGTAATGGCACAGAATCAAATTGCAAATGTTACTGGAAACATCAATTTACCTGCAGACGATCCCGCATCAATTTACAATGGCAATTACAACAATACTCCTGTCGATATGTCTCAGGGAGGAGCTAAAGAAGGTGGTTATGGCAATGGTGAAACAAATGTAAACGGCCCAGCTTTTTTAATGTACGAACATACAGATGGTTTAAACTACATTAATACCGAAGTTGCCAGATTTGATGATGTTTCTAAATGGTTTAGATTACCAAACATTGACAAAGTTCAGATTAACTTAACTGAAGGATTGGGAGCTGGTCTTTTGTACCCAAAAACTAATACTACTCTTTTAGGTAAAGAACGTCATGATGATTTTCATGTTTCTGGTTACGGAGTTTCTGCAAAAGCTGGTATCAACGTTACTTTTTTCAAACACTTCTATATTCAGGGAGAGTTAAAAGGAGGTTATATCAACATGCATGATATCAGAACTACAACAAGCAGTGTTGACAAAGCTTCTCAAGACTTCTTCTTCTTCCAGCGTATTATTGCTGTTGGAGGTATCTTTAGAGTCTAATATTGCATAAAAAATATTTGTAAAAATAGCTGTCATTTTATTTGGCAGCTATTTTTTTTATCATTTACTTTGCAACTCAAAGTACTTTAAAATTTACTTTATGAAAATGAAAAAATATCTATTCCCAATCATTACTTTCTTTTTGAGTTTTACATGCGCATTAATTGTGGCTATAAAAGTTTTCCCAAACAATCCTTTTACAGGAAACAAAGAAGAAAAAACCACTGTAAGCAAGTTTAAGGATGGGGATCTTATTTTTCAGACATCTGAGTCTAAACAATGCGAAGCGGTTCGAATTGCAACCAATTCTAAATTCTCTCATTGTGGCATTATTTACGATATCAATGGAAAATGGTTTGTTTTTGAAGCTGTTCAGCCAGTAAAACTTACTACTCTTGAAGATTGGATTAAACACGGAAAAGACAGCAAATATGTGGTAAAAAGGTTAAAAGACGATCGCGTTTTGAGCCCACAGGTTTTACAGAAAATGAAAGATTATAGCCAACAGCTTGACGGTAAAGAATATGATGCTTATTTTGAATGGACAGATAACAGAATATATTGTTCTGAATTGATCTGGAAAATCTATAATAATGCTGCAGGAATAGAATTGTCTAAACTTAGAGAATTGAAAGATTTTAATTTACAGGATCCGAGAGTTCAGAAAATATTAAAAGAGCGTTACGGCAATGATATTCCTTTAGAAGAAAAAGTCGTTGCTCCTTCTGACTTAGCCGATTCTAATATATTGAAAACAGTAGTAGACACTTATTAATATTTTAAAAAGCTAGTCTTAATTCATTCTAGCTTTTTTATTTGCTAATTAACTTTGAAATTCAAAGAACTTTTAAAAACTAACCCATGAGAGATTATCTGATTGAAAAACTGTACGAATGTTCCAAAAGGCCATATCAAAAATATTTTAAAAAGAATGAACCTTGGAATATTGATAAAACTTTATTAATGAACTATCCAGAAGAAAGTTTAGGATTCGGTTTAGGAAATTTTCTCTACAAGAATCATTTTGATATTCAAGAAAAACTAGAAGATCACGACATTATTCATGTTCTGACCAATACTGGAGTTTCGGTTTATGAAGAAATTGGCATGCAGTATTATCTGCTCGGAAATGGAAAGAAAAGTTTGTATTTATTTATGGTTATAACTACTGGAACAATTTTTTACCCGAAACGTATGAAGTATTTCATTCAGCAATTTAAAAGAGGAAAAAAAGCAAATGCATTTTATTATCTCGATTTTTCAAAAATGCTTTTTATGCCTATTCAAACTATTCAACAAACTTTTAAAATTTAAAAATCATGAAAACAATACACAACAAACCTTTTCAAGAAAAACAATCTATAGAATTGGCGGTTGGCACATTTACAATCAGTACGATATTGTTTGTGCTTTATATTATTTCGAATGAAAATCCGAATATTTTAGTAATTGCTTGGCCTTTTGCTTTAGCTGCCATTGTAGTCAATTTGATTATGTTTTTTCACTTAGCAGAAAAGTTTATTCATTTACCTCAACAGCGAAAAGACATTGGTTTTAAAATCTTATTGTTGCTTTCTAACATTCCAATCACATTTTTGTATTATCTGGTTGTAATGAGATCTTGATTTAAAAAACGTATTCATAAAAAAAGCCACAAGTAAAAAACTTATGGCTTTGATTTTTTTATTTTGAATCTTAATTTGCTTTCTTAGTTTCAATTCCGTTTTGGTCTAATAAATACATTAATGTAGTCATTGTGGCAGCACCAAGCTCTAATTCTCTTTTATTGATGGCATCAAAAGTATCATTTGCTGCGTGGTGATAATCAAAATAACGTTGAGAATCTGGTTTTAAGCCTGCTTTTACAATAGCTGGAGAAGTCAAATGATTAATATCTGAACCTGCGTGCCCAATTGTAAAACTGTGAACCAAATATGGCTCAAAAAGATCTTTATAACCTTGTATCTTTTTCAAATTAGCATCATCAGCTTCAATTGAAAATCCTCTTGGAGAAAATCCTCCTGAATCGCTTTCTAAGGCAAAAATATGGTTCTCTTTGTTTTGCTTTGAAACTTCTTCGTATTTAGCGCCACCTTTTCCACCGTTCTCTTCATTCATAAACAATACCACACGGATTGTATTTTTAGGTTTGTAATTTAAGTTTTTCAAAATACGTATCACCTCCATACTTTGCACTACTCCTGCTCCATCATCGTGAGAACCGTCGGCTAAATCCCAAGAATCTAAGTGTCCTCCAACAACCATAATGTTTTCTGGAGTCACGCTTCCTGTCAATTCACCTATTACGTTATAAGACAAAGCATCTGGCAAAGTCTCGCAAGATTGCTTGAAATAAAATTTCAAAGCTGGATTTGCTTTTAATGATTTACTCAACAATTCAGCTCCATTTGTACTGATTGCCGCTGTTGGAATATATTGTGATTTTGGCAAATCACCATAACTTTGAGCTCCTGTATGAGGAAAATCGTCCAGACGTAAATTCATAGAACGAACAATTGTTCCAACTGCTCCTAGTTTTGCCGCTTCTTTTGCTCCTGCATATCTTTGGTCAACACAAGCTCCGTAAGAAGTAAAAGTTTCTATATTTTCAGGATTCATTGGTCTGTTATAGAAAACAATTTTTCCTTTTACTTTATCTGCTCCTAATTCAGCTAATTCTTTAATTCCTTGAACTTCGATTATTTCAGCAGTAAGACCTGTTTTTGGTGTTGCTACCGAACCTCCTAATGCGCAAATTGGCACATTGGTTTTTACCTTTCCGTCAAGAATATAAGCAGTTTCTTTTTCGCCACGTACCCAGTGAGGCACCATAACTTCTTGCAAATATACTTTATCAAGCCCTAAGCTTTCTAATTGCCTTTTCGTGTACTCAACTGCTTGTTCTGCTCCTTTAGAGCCAGACAAACGAGCGCCGATGTCGTTTGACAAGTATTCTAGCCAAGTATAGCATTTTGACTCGGTTAAGGCTTTTTTGTAAAATAATTTGATGTTTTTTTCATCATTTGTCTGGGCAAAAGATGTCAATCCGTTTAAAACTAAAGCAGTTAAAAGAATCGTTTTTTTCATAGTTTCTGTAGTAATTTGGAGTTTAGTATACCAGCGGTATATTCGCAAAGGAACAAAATTATTGACATTTCTGAAGCTTTTTTCTCAACCTTTTCTCAAAAAAAAACTCCAATTACAAATTCTTCAATTTGCAATCGGAGCTTTTATATATTCTATAAATAAAGATTGTTTTAAATCAGTGAAATAAAAATTTAAACACATAGGAACATAGACTTTTTTGCTTTTGTTTAAGAAAAAAGAAAAGCACGCTTTAACACAAGCTCTTTGTGTTTTTATTCTAAGTGAAAAGCCTTTTGTAGATTCCTAAACTATGCTTCTATTTGTTAAAATAATTTCCACAAAATGGATTAGATTATTTTACTTCAATAATCTTATTTTTTGTGCCAATACCATTTTCATTAAAAGGCTCGATCGTAAAATAATATTTCGTGCCTTTATCCAAACCTCTAAAATCGTATGTATTATCGCCATAAACCATAATACTGTTATACAATTTATCAGGAGCGATTCCGTAATAAATGTTGTAACCAATAGCATCTGTCTGTTTTTTCCAAGAAATCATTGCGTTTCTAGAATCAGCTTTGTTTCTGTCGACTTTAAAAGAAGTAACAGATTTTGGTTTTGCTGTCAATCCATTTCCGAAAACTCTGAAATCTGAAATTGCAAATAAACCAGAAGCGTTGTGGATATTTTCCATTTTAATATAACGTGCTTTAAACGGCTTTGTTAATTCTACATAATCGTGTGGAGCATCTTTGTCATTTTTAGATTTATCAACTACTAATGTCCAATTTTGGGCATCATCAGACATAAATATTTTATACTGATAATAAATATCCATGGCCTTATTAAACTGCGTCGCTTTATGGTCTGCATAATTAATCTGCAATGCATTTATTTCCATTTGTCTTCCTAAATCCATTTGAAGCCATTCTCCTGGGTCGCTTGTCTTTGCAGACCAATAGGTCTGAATATTTTCATCTGTAAGATTTTCAGGTCCGTAACAGAATTTCTCATACACTTTTTTACCGCCATGATCCATTCTATGCGTTTCTACTTCCATACATTCCTCAGAAGAAGAAACTGTCACAGGCTTTTTATAAGAAAGTAACATCCATCCAGAAGAAGCGCCTTTTGTTTGATCACGCTGATTAGTTGGCAACACAATCGGAAAATCTCCGTAAGCTGTAATAGAATACATTACATCATCTTTGTCGAATCCTGCTGGAAACATATCGATACGGCGCTCAAAACGGTCTTTAATAGAAATTTTGCATGTTCCAGTATTCCAGTAATTTCCATAATTATCGGCAAAAGTATTTCCGTGTCCTGCACCAATTACAAATCCACCTGGTTTATAAGACATTGGATTATGTTTTTGATACGTAAATGGACCTAACGGATTATCTCCCACATGAACACCATTTGCATAACCTTTAAATTCGGTAGCAGGAGCCCCGTACTGCATATAGTATTTTCCGTTATGTTTCGTCATCCAAGCTCCTTCGATAAAATTTCCCCAAGGCGCTGGCTCCATATCGTTATTTGGTCCAAAACGCTCCCATCCGTGGGCTGACGGATCTAAAATAGCAACTTCTTTAATTTGCCCGTAAGGTTTTTGAATATCCTCTACCTCTGTCGCTTTGTACAATGTGGCATAATCAGCCTGATTTCCTTTTGGAAGCCAGGTTTTATAATCAACCTCAACACCTACAAGTGGTAATTTTCCACTTGATCCATAATACATGTACACTTTTTTATCATCATCTTGAAAAATGGCAGGATCCCAAGTTGGCAACATTGCTTTGTCTACATGACGTGTCCATCTTCCTGATTTTGGATCGGCAGTTTTCCAAATTGGGTGATCTCTTTTCCAGGTTGAACCAACGTAAAATAAAGTGTCATTTACAACCCAAGCCGCAGGAGCGCATTGGTCGTCGTCGCCTGGCTGTCTTTGGAAACTTCCGTAAACGAAGTTCCAGTCTGACATGTCTTTACTCCAAAAGAAACCTGCTTGATTGGTCGCAAATAAGTAATATTCTCCTTTATAAGTAATAATTACGGGATCGGCACTAGAACGGCGCGATTCTGGAATTCCATTGTGATTATGAGTCGTAAAATTGTATCCGATATTTATTGGATTACAATAGGTTGTCGCAGGTCTGTTCGGATCAAACCATTCTGTTTTACCAGAATTCTGCGCCAAAAGACTGCTTCCGAAAAGCATCGAAAACAGTACAACAGACGTAAGTTTTTTATATATTTTTCTCATAGTTAGATTTTTAGTTAAGCTAAAAAGAGATTATTTTTTAGCCTCTTTTCTTTCCTTTAAAAGTTCGGGTTCGTTTGTGGTAATGTAATTGAATTTGTGTGCAATAATCCAGTCCATGTCTTTCCCATCATTAACAGTCCAAGCATTTAAAATCACTTTATTGTCTTTTGCTTCTTGGATCCACTCTGGATGCTTTTGAAAAACTGAATAATGATAATCAACTCCGTTAATTTTATCTGTTTTTACTTCTTTTGGAGATTTGTTTCCCTCTAAATACTGCAGAGAAGTCTTTGAATCGATATCTCTGATTTTTTTCAAAATATCATAATCAAAACTGATGTAGCAGGTATTTTTATCGGCTTTTAATTTTTTAATGGTTTCGACTGCTGCTACACCCGTTTTTTGTCCTCTTTCTTTACTGATTTCTGAAGGTTTTATTTCGCAAACCAAAAGAGTGTGTTTATTATTTCGCATTCCTTCTGAAATGTATTCATGAAGGGTTGGGAGTTTCTCTCCGTTTGAAAGTTTAAATTTTATTAAATCTGCATAATTCGTTTCTTCAATAAGCATTTTGTTATAATGCGCATCATGATTGATTACAAGCGAATCATCTGCTGTTCTCCAAACGTCAAACTCTGAGCCAGGCAATTTTAAATCTATTGCATGTCTTAAAGATGCAATTGAATTTTCTGGCAGATTATTCTTTTTCCAAGCTCCGCGATGCGCTACTATTGCATTTTTTTGTGCATAGCTATACGAAAAAGCCATAAGACAAACGGCACTAAATATTTTAAAAGTATTCATATAATCGTATTAAAAAATTACAAAAAGGTCTTGAGATTTAGAAAAAAAGCCCTCCAAACGAAGGGCTTTTCACTAATCAAATAAACCAACTATTTAGTTAACTCAAAACTAACTTTTTTATCAGCATTTGAATTTCCTCCAACGAAAACATCAAACTGCCCAGGCTCTGCTACGAATTGTAAATCAGAGTTATAGAATTTTAAATCTTCAACAGTAATATCAAAACTTACTGTTTGTTTTTCACCTTTTTTAAGTGCTATTTTCTGGAAACCTTTTAGCTCTCTAACCGGTCTTGTTACTGAACCAACTAAATCTCTAATGTATAATTGAACCGTTTCTTTTCCGTCAAAATTTCCAGTGTTTGTTACATCAACCGTTACTTTCAATTTTCCTGATGGATTCATTTTATCAGAAGAAATTTTCAAGTTTGAATAATCAAAAGTGGTGTAACTTAAACCAAATCCGAATGGGAATAAAGGCTCGTTTCTTTCATCAATATAATTCGATCTGAATTTCTCGAATTTACCTTCTGTATTAGAAAGCGGTCTTCCTGTATTTTTGTGAGCGTAGTAAATTGGCAATTGACCAACGCTTCTTGGGAAAGTTGAAGTTAATTTTCCTGAAGGGTTTACATCTCCAAATAACACATCAGCAATAGCATAACCTGCTTCTGTACCAGCAAACCAAGCATTCAAAATTGCTGGAACTGTTTTTTCTTCGTCAGTAATTACTAATGGACGACCGTCAAATAAAACTAAAACAACTGGTTTTCCTGTTTTTAATAAAGCGTTTAATAAATCTTTTTGCGCTTGTGGAATTTCTAAGTTTGTACGGCTGCTTGATTCTCCGCTCATTTCAGCAGATTCACCTAAGGCTGCTACAATTACATCAGATTGTTCAGCAACTTTTAAAGCTTCTGCTAATAATTCTTCTTTTGTACGAGAATCACGGTGTAATGTTTTACCGAACATTGTTGCGTTCGTTTCAAAAGTTTCATCATAATCTAAGTTGCTTCCTTTAGCATATAAAACTTTAGTTCCAGCTCCAGCAACTTCTTTAATACCTCTCAATAATGAAACAGCATTTTCCATTTTTGTAGCCACACTCCAAGTTCCTGGCATGTTTTCTTTAGCATCTGCTAATGGTCCGATTAAACCAATTGTTCCAGATTTTTTAAGTGGCAACAATTGATTTTGATTTTTTAATAAAACCAATGATTGAGCGGCAATATCACGTGCTTCTTTTCTGCTGTCTGTTGTGAAAATTTCAGTTTTAGCTCTTTTTTCATCACAGTATTTGTATGGATCTTGGAATAATCCTAAATCGTATTTTGCTTCTAAAATCAATTTTACAGCATTATCGATAGTTTCGATTTTTACTTTTCCTTCGTCTAAAGATTTTTTCAAAGTTCCTAAGAAACCTTCTCCAACCATATCCATTTCAACACCAGCATTTAATGCTAAAGCAGAAACTTGCTGTAAATCTCCCATTCCGTGAGGGATCATTTCAGGAATTCCTGTAAAATCTGTTACTACAAATCCTTTGAAACCCCATTGTTTTCTTAAAACATCTGTCATTAACCATTTGTTTCCTGTTGCAGGAATTCCGTCAACTTCGTTGAAAGAAGCCATTACAGAACCTACACCAGCATCAACTGCTGCTTTGTAAGGAGGAAAATAGTCATTAAACATTCTGATGTGGCTCATATCAACTGTGTTGTAATCACGTCCTCCTTCTGGAGCACCATATAATGCGAAGTGTTTAACACAAGCTAAGATTGAGTTATTTTTAGTAAGATCGTGCTGTTGGTAACCATTAACCATTGCTTTTGCAATTTGGCTTCCTAAGTACGGATCTTCACCTGAACCTTCAGAAACTCTTCCCCATCTTGGATCACGAGAAATGTCAACCATTGGAGAGAATGTCCAGTTGATTCCGTCTGCACTAGCTTCTTTTGCTGCAATTTGAGCACTTCTTTCGATAAGATTCATATCCCAAGTACAAGACAATCCAAGCGGAATTGGGAATGTTGTTTCGTAACCGTGAATTACGTCCATACCAAAAAGCAACGGAATTTTCAAACGGCTTTTCTCAACCGCAATTTTCTGTACTTCTTTAATTTTTTGAACTGATTTAATGTTAAACAAACCGCCCACTTTTCCTTCAGCAATATTTTTTGCCACATTTGAGCTGTTTGCCTGCCCTGTGGTAATATCACCAGATGTTGGCAAGTTTAACTGACCCAATTTCTCGTCTAAAGTCATTTTTGACATTAATTCCGCCACAAATTCAGACTTTGGTTTAATTTTCACTGTATTTTTAGCAGGCTTTTTTTGAGCATAACCCAAAACCGCGCACCCTAAAAAAAGTAAGACTAATTTGTTTTTCATTCTATTCTATTTATTTGTTTGTATTTGTTTTCTTCTGCTGTAACATCCAGTCGTAGATTGCTGCATTATCATAAACTCTTGTCCAGCTGTCATGATTTGCATCATCAAAAATGGTCAGCTTCACGTCTTTAGCATTACACTTTTTCAATTCTTTGTAAATCGTGATGGCATAATTAACATCGACCACATCATCTAATAATCCGTGGTAAATTCTGGTTGGAATATTGGCTATTTCACATGCTTTTTCTAACTGAATCAAATCTACAAAGCCAGCGACAGGTACATTTGCGGCAAATAGATCTGGATGTGCAAAAGCCAAATTCCAAGAAGCCCAACCTCCTGAGCTCAAACCAGTAACATAAATTCTGTCTGAATCAATTTTATTCTCTTTCTGAATTTTCACAATCAGCTGATAAATCGATTCTATATCCCAATTTGCATCTTCTTTACACTGCGGAGCCAAAACATAAGCGTCTAACTCATGCGTTTTCAGATATTTTAAAGGGCCATGAATTTTTACTTTTTCAAGATCGGTTCCTTTTTCTCCGTCGCCAGAAATAAAAACTATTAATGGCTTTTTTTCCTTAATATTAGCAGGTTTATGGAGTATATACCTCAAATCATATTTAGACATTATAACTGTATTAATTTTTCCAGTTGTTTCGTTTTGTCCCAAAACAACTATCGAAAACAATAGAAATACAAATGCCAATTTATTTTTCATAGAACCTTAAATTCCGTATTTACCAGATTTAAATCCAAGTTTTGTTAAACCTTGTTTTACTTCCGGTGCATTCATAAACAATTTCCACAGCAATCCTGTTCTGTAATTTTCTATCATTACAACTTCCGGACCCTGATCAATAGCTAAATAGCGTTTTGCTACCCATTTATTTCCTAAGCTTAAAGCATCATAAAAACCGGCATCGCCCCAAGTTTCATCTTTATGATTTTCATATAAATTTCTGATCAAAGCCATAGATTCTTTTGGCGTATAAACTATTGAACTGATTGCAGCTGTTGGCGAAATCACACCTTGATCATTGCTTGGCATATGCGCATTGTATCCGATAGAACCATCAGGATTTCTAGAATAAGAAGCTGTTAATCCCCAATATTCTGGACCATAACCTGCATTTTTATTTGGGTTTTCTACACAATATTGATAATTGATTTTAGTCTGATTTACATTTAAATCCCAATAGTTAGCATATTTGTCGCTTAATTGATTTGGATCTAAACCTACATAAGAATAGTGTGCCCAGAATAATGGACCTCCAAATTCTTCTGCACCATTGTGCTTTAAAATAAGTGGGATATTATATTTTGTTTTTGAAGAAACAATTTCACCGCTTCTCGCCCATCCTTCATGATATGCTTTCGCATCAATAGTATGTGTTGGCGAGGATGCTGCAATTATGTATGTAATAAGGCATTCGTTATATCCTTGTAGCGGGAAATTCATCTCCCAAGCATAACTCGGAGACCAGTGCCAATATAAGACATTTTTTTGATTGGTGTACCATTGCCAATCAACACCTTTCCAAAGTGCATCGTATTTTTGGGCTACCGCTTTTTCTTTTTCAGAACCATCTTTAAGATATTCACGAACAGTAATCATTCCTGCAACCAAAAATGAGGTTTCGACCAAATCGCCTCCATTATCCTTGGTTCCAAAAGGTTTTACTTTTCCTGTATTTCCGTCAATCCAATGAGACCATGCTCCGTGAAAACGATCTGCTTTGCCTAAAAAATCTGCAATTTTATTCAGTCTCTCTACTCCTTGCTCTTTTGTAATATAACCTTGTGACATTCCAGAAACAAGTGCCATTAATCCGAAACCTGAACCTCCTGTTGTTACGATATTAGAATCGTTTTCAGGATAAACTCCATCTGGATGATAACGTTCTCTGGCTAATCCAGAATTTGGTTCTGCATAATCCCAGAAATATTTAAATGTTTGTTTTTGAACAGCATCCAAAAGCTGCTCATCTGTTAATGCAGTAACGCCAGAAGTATTTTCCTGTACATTTTCTTTTGACTTCTCAGCATTTGATCCACAACTAAAAAAAGTAAATGCTAAAAATAAAACTGAAATTCTAACCATTATAAAAATTTAAGATTGTATAAATAATCACTTCCTTCAGGAATCTGAAGGAAGTGATATTTGAGATTTTGATTAATAACCAGGGTTTTGAGTAGTTACCCCTCCTGATTGCTGAACAACTGTAGCCGGAATTGGATACAATTCATGCTTACCAACCACAAAAGTTTTTCCGTTAGGAAAAGCAGGGCTTACATCTGCTTTCATTGCTGCTTCAGCCTGTCCCGTTCTTACAAGATCAAACCATCTATCATGCTCAAATGCAAACTCTAATCTTCTTTCTTTGTAGATTGCTTTTCTCACATCTGTTTGACTTGCTGCTGGAGTATCTCCAAGATGTGCTCTATGTCTTATCTCATTAATTAAAGGAATAGCTGCTGAAGTCTGACCTAATTCATTTAAAGCTTCAGCTTTCATTAATATTACTTCCGCATATCTTAAATATCTAAGATTAACATCTGTAAATTCTTGATTATAAAAAGCTGACGAATACGCTTTATAGTTGTACATTGGATTAGAAACTGTGGATGCGACCTCTCTGCCATCATACAAAACTGAGCCTCTGAAAATAATTGTTGCATCTTTTCTAACATCTCCTGCTTCATAAGCATCGGCAAGCCCTTGAGATGGTGTATTGAAACCCCATCCCCATCCTCCAGCACCTCTAGGTGCTTGAGAAACAGTATAATTTCCGATTCCGAATCCTGGAGAAGAAGTTCCTCCAATTCCATTAATTTCAAAAATAGATTCTGGCCCAAATTCTCCTTCTTTTTTATATTGCGAAGCATAATCTGCAACTAAAGAGTAACCTGTAACTTTATCGCAGTTATCAATTACTTTTTGCCAGTTTTTTTGATATAAATTAACTTTAGCTAACAGAGCGTAAGCAGCTCCTTGAGAGGCACGTGCAACATCAGTTCCGCTATATGTAGATTTTGCTGGTAATGCTTGGATAGCATCATTTAAATCTTTTTCAATAAAAGCGTAAACTTCAGCTGGAGTTTTACGAGTTAACTGCATGATTCTGTCTTCTTCATTTCCAGGAACAGGCAAATGATCTACAATAGGAACTCCACCATACCCTTTCACCAAAGTAAAGTACATAAAAGCTCTCAAAAACTTAGCCTCTCCCTCTAGTCTAGTTTTTAAGGCTGGAGTTACCTGCGTTAGTTTTGGAAACATAGCTAATGCTTGATTCGCTCTGTTGATTCCTGCATAATTATAATTCCAAATACTACTAAAAGATGGTGTCGAAGAATTAAATGTTAAGGCATCTAAAACATCTTTATCTGTACCTGTATCTCCTGGATCTGATCCTTTGTCTGCATCGTCAGTCATAATGCTGGTAACCCCGTTCCATGCAAAAGAAGACATATCCCAAGTTAAGAATATATTATAAATTGCATCAACCATTGATGTAGCTCCAGCATCACTGTCTACCAATGCAGGATCTGCTGGTATATTTTTTGTTTGATCTACATCTAGAAAATCATCTGAACATCCAGTTACAAATAATCCAGAAAGTATAAAAAGTGATATATATAATCGTTTCATGATATTAAAATTTTAAGTTCGCACCAACTACAAATGTTTTTAACGCTGGATAAGCATCTAACTCAACTCCTTGAGTACCTTTAACCAATTCACCATCTCCTAAAACTTCAGGTGAGAATCCTGAAAACTTCTGAGTAATAAAAGGATTCATAGCGTTTACATAAATTCTACAATAGCTAATAAAACCTTCTTCTCTTAATGGAAGTTTATATCCTAATGTGATGTTATTTATTCTGAAGAAATCTCCTGATTCTAAATAATATGTTGATGCAACTGGAACCTGATTAAATGGAGCTGGGTTTGTACCTGTAGTATTAGTTGGAGTCCACATATTGTTTAATAAAGATGTTTCTACATTTTCTCCATAAAAACGCTGTGCTTTTTTTCCATTATACACCTTTGCTCCTCCTGTACCGTATCCGTCTACAGAGAAATCAATGTTTTTGTAATTTAAACCTACTGTAACCCCATAAGTAGAAGTAGGTAAAACCGAACCTACATATTTTCTATCTTTAGTTTGATCTAAAGCACCTTGAGCTACTTTATTTCCGTCTGCTGTATAATACAACATCTGTCCGTTTGTAGGATCAACACCAGCATATTCGTACATATAGAAGCTACCTAAAGGCTGCCCTACTGATGTATTATCAAGTATTTTAGTTACTTGACCGTTGCCTAATGAACCACCATTGATTGTTGCTAGCCTAACATTTTTCAAACTAGCCAATTCATTTTTATTATGAGAGAAATTCCCTCCTACCCAGTAGCTTAAGTTATCTGTAATTTTATCATCCCAACGTAAAGCAATTTCATAACCTTTATTCATTACTTCCCCTACATGTGTTGGAGATTCTACAGTAATTCCTGAAGTTGAGTATGGAGTAACATTTAAAATTGCATTATTTGTGTTTTTACTATAAACATCAAATGAACCTTTTAATCTACTATTGAACAACTCAACATCAATACCTGCAGAAGCTTCCTCCACGATTTCCCAAGATAGACTTGGATCAATTTGAGAATTAATTGTTGTTCCAGAACCTCCATTGTAATCTACTCCAGATGTAAATGATTGGATATTTAAAGGCACTTTTTGGTTTCCTAATTTACCCCAAGAACCTCTAAGTTTAATTAAATCTAAATTTTTAATGTCAGATAAGAAGCTCTCTTTAGTTGCAATCCATCCAATACCCACAGATGGAAATGTTCCCCAACGATAATCACTAGAGTAGTTAGAAGATCCGTCACGTCTTACAGTACCTGTTAATAAATATCTGTCCATTAATTTATACTGGAAACGAGCAAAATAAGATGCTAATCGAGATTGGTTTTCATTTATAGCTTTATAGTTAGTTACACCACCATTTTGTGCATATGGCACACCATCAAGTCCCCAATAGTTACTATTTGGATTTACATTTTTGATATCAGCAGTAGTTTTAGATCTTACCCCAATAACATTGGCTTCTATACCCGCAGTGACTTCTACGTCATGAATTTCTGCAAAAACTTTATTATAAGTGAAGTAGTTAGACAAATTCCAGTTGAAATAATCATCTGTATTTCTTGTCAAAGTGTTTGTATTTAAACTCTTTTTATCGTAAGCAGATTCTACTCTATTTGGATCTGCTGCTAACCAAAGACCTAAATTATCAACAAAGTTGTATTGTTTGTAAGTGTAATATTCTCCATTAAATTGTGAAGTGAATTTCAATGATTTCATGATATCCCAATCTAATCTCAATCCACCTTGAAGCGTAACTGTCTTTTGTTGCTCGTTGTTATAGTCTAAGGCAACAACAGGATTTCCAACTGAGTTAAATGAATCTCCTGTTTGAGAAATAACTCCGTCTTTTAGAAATGGAACTCCATATTTTCCATTAGGAAAACGTACAGGAACTAAAGGCGATTGTCTGTAAGCAGATGTGAATGCAGACATTGGCTGTGGAGTATTTTTTATAGAACTTACACTAAAATTTTGGCTAATTTTAAGTTTTTCTGAAATTTTGTACTCGTTATTACTTCTAAAAGTAGTACGTCCGTATTCTGTGCCTTTTAAGATACCTTCTTCTTCGTAATTTCCAACACTAAAGAAATATTTAATATTTTCTCCAGACCCAGAAAGAGAGATATTGTTTTGAGTATAAACTCCTGTTTGAGTTATCTCATCAAACCAATTTGTATTATATGGCTGATTTGCAGAAAATCTACCAGCTGGGAACTGAGCACTAAATGCGGCATTGTTATACTGAATATATTGGTCAGCATTTGCCATTTTTACTTTCTTTAAAGGAGATCTAAAACCTGCATAGCTATCAATATCTACCGTAAGTTTTCCTTTACCAGTTTTGGTAGTAATCATAATTACACCATTCGCACCTCTTGTACCATAAATTGCAAGAGCAGAAGCATCTTTTAAAACTTCGTAAGAAGTAATATCATTTGAATTGATATTGTTAATGTTATCAGTAGGCATACCATCCACAACATATAGTGGACTTCTTCCTCCTAATGCCGTACCAACCCCTCTAATAACAATAGAAGGCGTACTTCCTGGCGCATCTGATGTAGCAACCTGAACCCCTGCAGCCTTACCTTGTATGGCCTGAGAAGCATTTATTACTTTCATTTTGGTAATTTCTTCGGACTTAATTGAGCTAACCGCCGAAGTATTATCAATTTTCTTTCTTGTACCGTACCCGATTACAACTACTTCCTTTAAGGCAGTATCTCCTGCTTCTTTTAAGGTAATTGTCATTGGTGCGGCAGTAGCCGGCACAGAAACCGCATCAAAGCCTAGCATAGATATTTTTAAAATATCTCCTGGTTTTGCATTAATTGTAAAGTTTCCGTCGAAATCTGCATCTGCAGTAGCTCTAGCATCAGCTGAAGCAATAATTGCCCCTGGAATTCCCATTCCATTACTGTCTACTACTTTTCCTTTAATTGCTTGTGTCTGACCTAACATAAATGTAGGCAACAGCAATAGCGCTAAAAAGCTAAAAATAAAATTTTTCATACAGTACGTAATCGTTTAAGTTAGTAGAGCCAAATTAAGCAATTACAACGTTGTAGTACATCAAATACCACTACAACATAGCTACATCATTGTGTTAAAAATTTATATTATTATACTGATTATCAAATAAATAAATGTTAACAAAAATTCCTTAACATATCATTATGATGTAGTAATGATGTATCGTAATTATATAAAAAATGATATCGAAAAATATAAATTCTGTAAAAAATAAAATCAAATCTTACAGACTTAATAAAAACTTTGACAGGTTTTCGTCTTGCGTGAGGTTTAGCTTCTTTCTAAGACGATATCTATGCAGTTCTACACCTCTAAAAGAGATATTCATCATAGGAGCAATTTCCTTCGACGAAAGATTCATTTTAAGATAAACGCATAGTTTTATGTCCTTTGGAGTTAATTGTGGGTATTTTTTGGATAGATTTATAATAAACTCATTATGGATTTGATTCAAATTGGTTTCAAATGTTTCCCATTCGTGTTTATTTACTTCATTAATCTTAATCGCTTTTCTAATTTCATTTTTAAGTTTACCAAAATCTTTCTCGGTTTCTAAAATACCTTGGATTTTATCAATCATTTCGGTTTGCTTGGCAATCGATAATGATTTGCCTGCAACTTCTGAAGATTTTGCTTGCAATTCTAATTCTAAAATATGCTTTTCGTATTCTTGAATGTTGAGTTCGTTTTCTTTTTTCAATTCCATTTCAAGAATTTCTCTCTGATGTTTTAATTCTTCAGCCTGCAATTTTAATTTTTGCATATAGCGGAGCTTATTCCATTTATAATAGAAAAACAAGACTGCTCCGATTACAAGAAAATACAGTAGAATCATCCAGAATGAAAAATACCATGGTTCTGCCACTTTAAATTTATATGATGAAACTGTTTCATAAGTAGCTCCATCATGTTTGAATATTTCTACAGTATGATATCCACTGCTTAAATTATTCAAAACAATCAATCCATCTGAAATTGGAATGAAATCTTTTTCTTTATCTAGCTTGTAAAATAAATTTGGCTTGCTCGCTCCATAAATACCAGAGATGACATTGATCTTTAATTCAGTATTAAATTTTATTTTTTCATCGTCTGGCATTAAAGCATTATCACTAAATGCTTCAATCTTCACTTCTGAATTTTGTTTGTTTTCGTATTCGAGTTTAAGAGAAATAAATCCGTCATCCAGATTAAATAAATAGTAATTGTCTTTCTTGAAAATTCTTAGATTTTCATTAATCAATTTTCCTTTATAATATTTCTCCTGAATAATATTCCAGACAAATTTGTTTCCTTCAGCATAAATATGATATAAGATTCCGTTTTGCAGAACCATAAAATGATCTTCATCTATAGAAACGACATCTGTTACATTTCTGAAATTTGTATTAAACAAACTATTTTCTTCCAATTTATTGGATATCGAATTGTAGGTATACCAAGAATTATTAATTAGAAAAAGTATTTCTTTTCTAAACTCAAAAATCTTAATTCCAAAATCATTCTGGATTTTGCTTTGCTGCGTGACATTTTCAACTTTAAGCGTATTATAATTATCATCTAGCAAAACACGATACAAACCACGATAATTATCGGCCGCCCAAATTTCATTCTTTTTATTTTGAGCCACATATTTGATCGGCTTTGCCAAATCTTTTATAATTTTATAATGGGACATGTTTGACGGATCATCATAAACCAAAATACCACTGTAAGTGGATTGAAAATAAGTATTATTAATACTGCTTTTAGACATATTCCAGCCTCCACTTACGCCATTTATTTTCGTTAGAGTGTTATTTTCATATGAAAAAGTACCATCATTATGGCCAATAATATATTTTCCGTCAATTAGAGAAATATTCCAACCTTGCCCTTGTGTATTTGGCATCATGTTAAATTTTCCAGCGCTGTATTCAAAAATACCGTGATTAGAAGCAATTAAATAACCTTTATTAATTGCAGCCACAGCATAAACAGAGCCTAAGAGACCCGAGTTGTCGTAGAAGAAAGAAATTGGAGAATTAACCTCAACATGGGCAATTCCATTATCTAAACCAACCCAGAGATCATTTTCTTTATCCAAACCTAAACTTAGAACCGAATTATTCATTAGAACATTATCGCGTTCAATATTTTTAAATGAATTGTTTTTTAGATCTAAAATAAAAATCCCACGATTTCCAGTTCCCACAATCAGCTTGTTATTTTTGACAAATTTTGCCACATTGATTGTTGCCGATTTTAAAGTTTCATTTATTGGATGTTCCCAGCTTTTTAATCCATTTCTTTCTACAATGAAAACCCCTTTTTTCTGTGTGAAGATATAAGTCTTGTTTTGAAATTTTTCAATGGCATGAACAACCGTATTTTTTAAAACGTTCCAACCTTTTGGATTGGCAATGTGTTTGCCATTCATTTTAAAAATTCCATCTCTGACTGAGGCTACATATAAATTTTCATCTACTCCAAAACAATACGAAATAAGAAAAGGAAACTTAATTTTCTTAATTGTTTTTCCGTTGTAAATAAAAACATCATTAAAAGATTGAAAATAAAGAGAGCCCTTAAACCTAAATATTTTCCAGATTTCTTCATTGTCCTTTTCATCAAACAATCTGAGATTTTTGGTAATCGAAACATAATGCATCGTCCCATCTTTTCTATACCAATAGCCAAATTCTTTATAAGAGCCAGAATAAATTTTATCTCCTTCAATCAAAATAGATCGAATGATGGTTTTGTTCGGAAGCGTATATTTTTCCCATTTTACCCCGTCATAACGAAGCAAATAGTGATTGTTGGCAAAATACATTGAATTGTCATTGCCTTGTGCTACATTCCAGATCTGATTATCTCCCTGATAATCTGATTTGCTGTAATTTTCGACAAAGGGAAGTAATTCTTGTGCTTGAAGCTGTAAAGCGATGAAAAAGAAGAAAACTGATTTAAAAAGTATCGATTTCAAGATATTCGTTTTTAAATTCAAAGATACTGACAAAAACTTAAACTGAAAGCATAAAAAAGGCTCCAAAAAGGAGCCTAAAATTAAGTTTAAAATAAAACTTTCTAATTTTCAAGTAATTGATATACCTGATTTGCAATTTCGTATTCCTCATCAGTAGGGACAACCAAAACTTTTACAATAGACTTTTCTGAATTGATTTCTCTTAATTCTTTTGAACGTAGTTCATTTTTTCCTGTGTCAATTTCAATTCCGAAATAATCCATATCGGCACAAATCAAATTACGCATATAAAATGAATTCTCTCCGATTCCTGCTGTAAAAACAATGGCATTTAATCCGTTTAAAGCCGCTGCATAAGCTCCGATTGTTTTTCTAATTCTATAAGCATTCATTTGCAATGCCAACTGACAATCTTTATTGCCTTTTTCTGCTTCAGCTTCAATATCACGCAAGTCGCTATAACCCGTCAATCCAAGCATACCGCTTTGTTTCAGTAAAACAGCATTTACCTCGTCTGGAGTATATCCTAAATTTTTAATCATATAAAAAACAACAGACTGGTCAATATCTCCTGCACGAGTTCCCATAATTAAACCGTTTGAAGGCGAGAATCCCATTGAAGTATCAATACATTTTCCATCTTTAATCGCAGCCATACTGCAACCATTTCCTAAGTGAATGGTAATAATTTTAGAATTATCTTTTAAGTAATTAATGGCTTTTTCAGAAACATATTTGTGGCTTGTACCATGAAAACCATAAACACGCACTTTGTTTTCCGTTAAGAGATAATTCGGTATAGCATATTTATAAGCTACTTCTGGCATTGTCTGATGAAAAGCCGTGTCAAAAACGGCTATTTGTTCAGCCGAACTGAAAATTTCTTCTGCCACATTAATTCCTTCCAAATTGGCAGGATTGTGCAAAGGTGCCAATTCAAAAAGCTGCTTGATTTTTTCTTTTACTTTATCATCAATTTTTACTGTAGCGCTAAAATCGCTTCCTCCATGCACCACACGATGCCCGACAGCAGTAATTTCAGAAGTTGATTTAATTACTCCTTTTTCAGGATCTAAAAGCATATTGGCCACTTTCTGCAAACCTACTTTATGATTCGGAATTGGAAGTGTTTCTTCACGTGAAGCGGTTGCGGTTTTTAAAGTAATATTTGAAGTTTCTAAACCAATTCGGTCAATCATTCCAGAACAGATTACTTCGTTTTCTGGCATCACCATTAATTGATATTTAATTGAAGAACTTCCTGAATTTATAATTAGTATTTTCATTTTTTTAAGTTGCTAAGATGCTAAGTTTCTAAAATTCTGAGTTTTTTCCCAAAACAGAAATTTTTAATTTTTAATTCTCAATTTTTAATTGAATTTACATTCCTTGTGCCTGAATCGCTGTAATAACTACTGTATTGATTATATCGTCTACAGTACAGCCACGGCTTAAGTCGTTTACCGGTTTGTTTAAACCTTGAAGCATTGGACCAATTGCCAAAGCTCCGGTTTCTCTTTGAACGGCTTTGTAAGTATTGTTTCCTGTATTTAAATCTGGGAAAATTAATACGCTGGCCTGGCCTGCCACTTCTGAATCTGGCATTTTGCTTTTCCCAACGCTTAAATCAACTGCCGCATCGTACTGAATTGGGCCTTCTATCTTTAAATCTGGTCTTTTTTCCTTTACAATGGCTGTAGCAGTTCTTACTTTATTGACCTCGTCTCCTTTTCCTGATGATCCAGAAGAATAAGAAAGCATGGCAATTTTTGGTTCAATACCAAAAGCTAAACTTGATTCTGCAGAAGAAATAGCAATTTCTGCCAATTGTTCTGCCGTCGGGTTTGGATTAATAGCACAATCTCCAAAAACAGAGACACGATCTTCTAAACACATAAAGAACACAGAAGAAACCACAGACGAATTTGGTTTTGTTTTAATGAATTGCAATGCGGGCAAAATAGTATGCTGTGTTGTATGTGCTGCGCCAGAAACCATTCCGTCCGCATGACCTTTGTAGACCATCATGGTTCCAAAATACGAAACATCTTCCATTAAATCTCTCGCCATTGTAATACTTACATTTTTAGCTTTTCTAAGCTCATAATACGTATTAGCATAATCTTCATACATTTCAGATTCTATCGGATTGATGATATCTACTTTAGAAAAATCAAATGTAAGTCCAAGCTCTGCAACTTTACTTTCAATTTGTTTTTTATCGCCAATAATAGAAATATCAACCACATCCATATCTAACAATCTTGAAGCAGCTGTAATAATTCGGTCATCATTTCCTTCTGGCAGGACAATATGTTTTCTGTGCTGTTTCGCTCTTTTAACCATATTGTATTGAAACATTTTTGGCGTCATACCTTCTGGCTGAAAAGTAATTACTCTTTGCGATAAAGCTTCAATTTCTACATATTTTTCGAAAGTATTGATTGAGGTTTCAATCTTGTGTGTATTGTTGGCGTAAATCTGCGATTTTATAGAACCTATTTTATTAGTAATATGATACGTTCCGCCATCAACAGCAATAATCGGAACAATGGCTGAAAGCCCTTCAATGAGTTTTAAAATACTTTCTTCTGGAACAATATTACCTGTTAGGATAATTCCTGAAATGGTTGGATAATTGGCCGATTCATTTGCCTGTAAAGCTCCCAAAATAATATCAGAACGATCTCCAGGAGTAATTACCAAAGCATTGTCATGCAAATGCACTAGATAATTATGAAGCTGCATGGCTCCAACACTATAGTGCCCGATTTCGTTATTCAGATAATTTTCTCCAAAAAGAACTTTAGCGTTCAATTCGTTTACAATTTCCTGCATCGTCGGATTATTCAAACTTGAAATAATCGGAATGGTGTTAATCAATACATTCGAAGGAAGGCTTTTTTGCAGACTACTGGTAACCAATTCGATATTTTCCGGTTGCACTTTATTGGCAAAAACTGATAAAACTTCAACCTCTTTTATTTTAAAAGAATCGTAAACCAGATACAAACTGTCTAAAAGCTCCTCTAAAGTTTTCCCAACTCCAGAGCCAACAATTATAGTCGGAATTCCAAGGTTTTTAGCAATTAAAACATTCAAATCCAGTTCAATAGAAGTTCCCTCGCCAGTAAAACTTGTTCCTTCAACCAAAACAAAATCAAAGCGTTCTTCGAGTTTTTTATACTTTTCAATAATTAAATCCAGAACCTCTCCTATTTTACCTTTGTTCTTTTTCTTGATTAATTTGCTTTTGGTAATAGCATAAGCATCTTCAAACTTAATATCAAGGTTAAAATAAGACAAAACGGTCTCGATATGATTATCTACCTCCCCATCGACAAAATCTTCAATTATAGGTCTAAAATATCCTACTTTGGCAGTTTTACCAAGTAAGATGCTCATCAAGCCGAGCGTAATAATTGATTTACCGCTATTATGGTCGCTAGTGGCTATATATATTGCTTTACTCATAATTATTTATTTTTATTCTAAATACCAAATTTACAAAATCAAATTTTTCAAATAAAGAACGCTAAAACCAGCGACGTTTTTTGAAATAGATGATCAGGGCAATTACCAGCAAAAACATTACACCCATGACTATAAAATAGCCATTTTGCGTTTTGAGCTCTGGCATGTTTTCAAAGTTCATTCCGTAGACTCCAACTATAAAAGTTAGCGGAATAAATATGGCTGATATGATAGTCAGCGTTTTCATGATTTCGTTCATTTTTCGGCTTTGTTCCGAAAAATAAAAATTAGAAGCACTTTCTAAAGCACTCATATCCGATTCTATCTGATCTAAAAGCTCCAAACTTTTTTGATGCAGCCTGATAAAGAAATTGAATGTTTCTTTCTGTATTAAGCCGTTATCATCGTCATCATCTTTCTTCGTTTTCAAATAATAAAGCGAATCTCGAAGTGGCACTATGGAACGTTTTAGAAAGTTTAAGTTATCACGATGATTTTCAATTTTCTCTAAAATAACTGGTTTAGCATCTTTTTTAGTCAAATTGATTAAGTCTTCGATTTTATCTTCTTCATCTTCCAATGTAATGTAGAAATTTTCCATAACAGCGTCTAAAAGCAAATACAAGAGATAATCTACCTTTTTGGTCCTAACGATTCCCGCATGGGTACGCAAACGCTCACGGATATGCGTAAAAAAGTCGCTTCGCTTTTCTTGAAAGGAAATTAAAATTCCATCTTTTAGAATAAAGCTTAATTGCTCGACGCTAATATTATCTGAATATTCAGAAGGAAGAAGTGATTTTATATTAAAGAACAAAACATCTTGCTGGTCTTCTAGTTTAGTTCTTTTGGTAGTGTTTAAAATATCGGCAAGCAGAAAATCATCTAATTTGAAATGCGTGCCGATCGTTTTAATAAGATTGATATCATTAAGCCCATGAATATTGAGCCAATTGTTTTTAGTATAATCAAAGCAAGAATTTAAAGCCAAGACCGTAAACTTATCATATTCGACAACATCAGCATCATTATATACAAAAAGTTGCATCTCTGTTTCGTGCTCTTTATGTATGCCAGTATACTCTAAAGTAATGTGTTGCAACTTACGCCCTTTCTTGTATTTAATCTTTCTCATTCATGAAAATTTACAATAGTAATATTACGAAAAAGAATTTGAACAGGAAATGACAATTATCAGTTTGTGAAAAACCTAAAATTTAGACGCACTGCCTACGTTAATTAGCAAAAACAAAAAAACCGAGTCATTTCTGACTCGGTTTTCTATCTTAATACTTTGTAGTAATTACTTAATACTAAAGAATTATTTTACTTCTTCGAATTCAACGTCTTCAACATTGTCTCCAGATTGCTCTTGTTGTGGAGCAGCTTGTTGACCTGCTTGGTCACCACCTTGAGCGTACATTGCTTCTGTAGCTGTTTTCCAAGCTGCATTTACATTGTCTAATCCTTTTTGGATTGCGTCAAGATCTTGAGATTGGTGAGCCATTCTCAATTCAGTTAAAGCGTATTCAATAGCTGTTTTTTGATCGTCTGTCAATTTATCTCCCAATTCTTTCAATTGAGATTCAGTTTGGAAAATAGTACTGTCAGCTTCGTTCAATTTTTCAGCTCTTTCTTTTGCAATTCTATCTGCATCAGCGTTAGCTTCAGCATCTTTTTTCATTCTTTCGATTTCTTCAGCTGTTAATCCAGAAGAAGCCTCGATACGGATATCGTGAGATTTTCCTGTTCCTTTATCAGTTGCAGAAACTTTGATAATACCGTTAGCATCGATATCGAAAGTTACTTCGATTTGAGGAACTCCTCTTGGTGCTGGTGGAATACCATCTAAGTGGAAACGACCGATAGTTTTGTTATCAGCTGCCATAGCTCTTTCTCCTTGCAATACGTGGATTTCAACAGATGGTTGAGAATCAGCAGCAGTAGAGAATACTTGAGATTTTTTAGTTGGGATAGTTGTGTTAGCTTCAATTAATTTAGTTAATACACCACCCATAGTTTCGATACCTAAAGAAAGAGGAGTTACGTCAAGTAACAATACATCTTTTACATCTCCAGATAAAACTCCACCTTGAATAGCAGCTCCAATAGCCACAACCTCATCAGGGTTAACACCTTTAGAAGCTTTTTTACCAAAGAATTTCTCAACTTCGTCAGCGATTCTTGGCATACGAGTAGAACCTCCTACAAGGATTACTTCGTCGATATCAGATGTAGATAAACCTGCATCTTTTAATGCTTTAGCAACTGGCTCCATAGAACGTTTTACTAATGCATCTGATAATTGCTCAAATTTAGCTCTAGTTAATTTTTTTACTAAGTGTTTTGGTCCAGAAGCAGTAGCTGTTACGTAAGGTAAGTTTACCTCAGTCTCAGCAGAAGAAGATAATTCAATTTTAGCTTTCTCCGCAGCTTCTTTTAAACGCTGTAATGACATTGGATCTAAACGTAAGTCAATACCTTCTTCAGATTTGAATTCGTCAGCTAACCAGTCAATAATAACTTGGTCAAAGTCATCACCACCTAAGTGAGTATCACCGTTTGTAGATAATACTTCAAATACACCGTCTCCTAATTCAAGAACAGAGATATCAAAAGTACCTCCACCTAAATCGTAAACAGCAATTTTTTGATCATTTCCTTTTTTATCTAATCCGTAAGCAAGTGCAGCAGCAGTTGGCTCGTTGATGATACGCATAACTTTAAGACCAGCGATTTCACCAGCTTCTTTTGTAGCTTGACGCTGAGCATCGTTAAAGTAAGCAGGAACAGTAATAACTGCTTCAGAAACTGTTTGACCTAAATAGTCTTCAGCAGTTTTTTTCATTTTTTGAAGTGTCATTGCAGACAATTCTTGTGGAGTATATAAACGACCGTCAATATCCACACGTGGAGTATTGTTGTCACCTTTTACCACTTTGTAAGGAACTCTTTTTGCTTCACCTTCAGTTTCTGCAAAAGTGTGTCCCATAAAACGTTTAATAGAAGCAATCGTTTTTGTAGGATTCGTTACTGCTTGTCTTTTTGCAGGATCACCTACTTTAATTTCGCCACCTTCAACAAAAGCGATGATAGATGGTGTAGTTCTTTTTCCTTCTGCGTTAGGGATAACAACTGCTTCGTTACCTTCCATTACAGAAACACAAGAGTTCGTCGTACCTAAGTCAATTCCGATTATTTTACCCATTTTTTATATATTTAATTTTTGATTTTATTTTAATAACTCAGGTGGCATAAGTCAATCTTTGTGCCAATATAAAAAACCAAATAAAATTGTCAGTTTTACTGTCGAGACTAAAAAATCGTCTGACAACATGACATTTTTCAAACCTGACAATCATGGCATAAACTATTTTTTCATGCCACTTCTGAAGTCATTATTGAATAGACATCTGTTTTTATAAGAGCTTTGTTGTATGATAAAATGAATACGAATGGGATAATCTTGAAAGTATCTAAAAATAACGTAATTTTATGACTGCGCATTTTTGTTTAATTTAAAACGATCAAAAAATGACTTCAGAAATTCTATCCACAACACCTGATTCAGAAGTGGTAACAACACGAATTCTGAATTTCCCTCAAGAACTTGTTTTCAAGGCATGGAGCGATCCTGAACATTTAAAAAACTGGTGGGGACCAAAAGGCTTTACAAACACTTTTCATGAATTTAATTTTTGCGAAGGCGGCAAATGGAGCTTCATCATGCATGGCCCTGAAGTTGGAAATTATGCCAACGAATGCGAATTTATAAAAATTGACAAACCGAATCTTATTGCTTGGAAACGTCATTCAAAACCGCTTTTTCAAATTCTAACCACATTTGAAACTATTTCTGAAAATGAAACAAAAGTAGTTTTTAAAATGCTTTTTGAAACCGAAGAAGAATGCCAAAAACTGAAACCTTATGTAGTTGATAAAAACGAAGAAAACTTCGACAAACTTGAAGTTGAATTAGCTACAATGACATTATAAATATTTTGATCAAGAAACATAGCAAGATTTGGATTTTTTTGCTTCCTAACAAATATGATTTTTGCTTAAAAAAATTTATGGATGCAAATTTTAAAATCAAGTCTTTAAATCATACAGAGTTTTTAGGCTACTTTGAATTAACAGATCTAGAACTAGAAAAAATCGGCGCAATCAGAATGACTGTCGATAAATTTCCGGGATTTCCTTGTAGAGTAAGCCTAAAAGATGCTCAAATTGGCGAAGAAGTTATTCTTTTACCATACAGCCATCATAAAACTACCTCACCTTATCGAGCGAGCGGACCGATTTTTATACGAAAGAAAGCCACTACAACCACTTTCGAAATCAACGAAGTGCCACTTATGTTTAATCACAGATTACTTTCGTTGCGCGGTTATGACAAAAATGGCATGATGAAAGAAGCGTCTGTGGTTGAAGGAAATACCCTCAAAGAAAGCATTATCAAGACTTTTGAAAACGAAAAAATAGAGTACATCCACATTCATAATGCAAGACCAGGATGTTATAACTGTCTAGTCGAAAGAGCATAATTGAAAGTATTTTACAACATGCTGCAAATTCAAAAACAACAAAAAAATATGCATGCATAGTAATTTTATGATATTCGTTTGTTTTTTATTCGTAATTTCGATTTCTCATTAAAATTACAATTATAAAATGGCTTCATTTGTAAAAGAAATATCTTTCCGCTGGTCAGATCTAGACCCGAATTTTCACGTTCGTCATAGTGCTTATTACGATTTTGGCGCACAGCATCGTATCGAAATCCTTGAAGAACTGGGATTAACTCTAAAAGTAATGCAGACACAAGGTTTTGGACCTGTTTTATTTAGAGAAGAATGCGTTTTCAGAAAAGAATTAAAACTTTCAGACAAAATATTCATTCATACTAAAACTTCAAAAATGAAAGCCGATGCTTCACGTTGGTCTATCATTCACGAATTTAGAAGAGAAGATGATACGCTTTGCGCAACGATTACAGTAGACGGAGCTTGGATGGATACCAAACTTAGAAAATTGGCTTCTCCAACCCCAGAAATAGCGATTGAAGCTTTGAGTATTTTCCCTAAAAGCGACGATTTTGTTGGGTTATAAACCGACGATGTCATAAACTTATAAAAAATCCCAAAGACAATTGCTGACATTGCCTTTGGGATTTTTTTCTCAACAAACTTTTATTTTTAATTTCGTTATTCAAACTTTAATCCGAAGTTTACCCTTTCAAAAGTGGTACTGCAGGAAAAGGCAAATCGTCCGACATTGACAGTTCCGAAAATCCCACCAACTGAATGCCCAGAATAAAATCCTCCAGCAGAAAATCGGCGAACCTGATATTTTAAAGCAATGTCATTTACTCTCGAACTCAATTGTCCAAAAGCAATCACATTTGGGATAATTTCATAACTTCCAAAAACTTTGGGAACGAGTTTTTTATAGTAATCAAAACTCTCATCGGTATCATAATCAATTATTGATGAATGCAGATTTTCTAAATTTCCTCCAATATAGGTATTTTCAGAAAAATGCCATGAGATGCTAAAACCCGTAAAAGTCCCCTCATAACCGCTTCTAGAATCGACATATCCTATGCCAATTGTAGCTCTAAATTTATCGCAAATTTTACCGATATAACCCACATAAGTACGATCGATTTCAGACTTATCAATTCCAGCACCAAAAATAATATCGTCCTCACACATCGTAAGAGCATACTGAAAATAAGCTGAATATTGATCTTGATTTGCCGCAACAACGCTACGGCCTTTATCAAGGTCTATATTTGCAGAAATTAAGGTTGAGTTTATAACTGCGAAATCAAAAGTATTGAGTTCTTGGGCAAATGTGGGGACTGTTAGCAGGAGCAAAAGTATTGTCTTTTTCATAATACTAATATTTAAGGCTTACAACATTCTAATACTAAATTACATCCATTTTTCCTATTAATAAAAGAAGTCCTTTGAAGTGCTACATTACTCGTCAAAATGCATTATTTTCACAATCATCATCATTTAATCGATAAAATTTCAATAAATCATCGATTATTGACATCAAAAACAACGAAACCATTTTAAAAGCTTTTTTTCTGATAACTTTAAGATTTTGAGCTTTGTTTTAAAACTGGTTCGGTTTAACTTTATAAATCATTAAAAAAATTGCCTCTCAAATGAAAATCCTGAAACTATTATTCATACTCATTCCTTGCTTAAGTTTTGGCCAACAGGGAAATATAAAAGCATTAGATATTAATTTAACGAATTACGAATATCCTTTTCCTGTTCATTTTATTGAACTGAGCAACCAACGCCAGTACTTGAAAATGAGCTATATGGATATTATACCAGAAAACTATAATCAAAAAAACATTGTTTTACTGCACGGAAAAAATTTCAATGGTTCCTATTGGGAAACTACAATTAAAGCGCTAACAAAAGAAGGGTATCGTGTGATTGTTCCAGACCAAATTGGTTTTGGGAAATCTACAAAACCAGACCATTTTCAATACACTTTTCAGCAATTGGCCGAAAACACCAAAAGACTTTTAGATCATTTAGGAATTAATAAAACCACAATTTTAGGTCATTCTATGGGTGGAATGCTGGCAACGCGTTTTGCATTGATGTATCCAGAAACTACAGAAAAACTGGTTTTAGAAAATCCGATTGGTTTAGAAGATTGGAAATTAGTCGTGCCATACCAACCTGTTGATTGGTGGTACGAATCGGAATTAAAACAGAATTACGAAAGCATCAAGCAATACCAAATGGCAAATTATTATGACGGAAAATGGAATGCCGATTATCAAAAATGGGCTGAACTTGGCGCAGGCTGGACAACTGCACCAAATTATGACATTGTGGCTTGGAACTCGGCTCTTTTGTACGATATGATTTTTACACAGCCCGTTTTGTATGAATTTAAAAACATCAAATGTCCAACATTATTGATTATCGGAACGAGAGATAAAACTGCTTTGGGAAAACCATTGGTTTCTGAAGAAGTGAGAAAAACAATGGGAAATTATGCTGAATTGGGCAAGAAAACTCAAAAAGAAATTCCGAATGCAAAACTCGTTGAGATTCCAAATACGGGACATTTGCCACATATTGAATCTTTTGATTCGTTTATAAAATCATTAATCGTATTTTTGAAATGATATTTTTTTTCCGCCACGAATTTCACGAATTGACACAAATTAATTTTTCGAAATTTTTAAATAAAAAGTTAGTGTAATTTGTGGCGAAATCTAAAATTTAAAATCAACAATCTAAAATTAAAATTATGTTTACAATAGATCAAATAAAAGAAGCGCACTCTAAAGTTAAAACTGGTGCAGATTTTCCAAATTACATTCAAGATTTAATAATCCTTGGCGTTAAAGGGTATGACACTTTTGTACACGACGGAAGCGTTGTTTACTACGGATTAAACAATTACACAGCCGCAGCTGAAGAAAAATATCCTGAAATTAAAGTTGCTGACTATCCTAATAAAGAACTTTTTATAGAACATCTGGTAAAGCATCAGCACGGAGAAACCGATTATATGACATTCTGCAATCATTGCGCGCAATGCGGTATTGCGAAATGGCGTGTTGATATTGTGGAAATGACTTGCACTTATTTTGATAAATCGGAACATGAAATTTTAATCGAAAAAATCCCAGTTTAATTATTCCAACATTCATGACTATTTTTAACCAAAACCACCAAACCTTTTTTAAAAGAAGCATTTTAGTTTTTCTTTTAACGTTTTCTCTGTTTGGCTTTTCGCAAAAGAAAAAAGAGAATCCAAAATTTAAAGTCATTGCTTTTTATACTGCAAAAAATGATCAGGCGCATATCAGTTTTGTGCATGAAGCCAATAAATACTTTCCAAAATTAGCAGAAGAGAACCATTTTGAATATGATTCTACCAGCAATTGGGACAATTTAAACGCTAAGTTTTTGGCAAAATATCAGATTGTTTTATTTCTAGACACACGTCCTGAAAAAAAAGAACAGCGCGAAGCTTTCCAGAAATACATGGAAAGTGGCGGCGGTTTTATCGGATTTCATTTCTCGGCATTTGCATTAAACAATTCAAGTTACAATCAAGATTGGAATTGGTATCACAATACTTTTTTAGGTTCTGGCGAGTATGGAAGCAATACTTGGAGACCAACTTCGGCAGTTTTGAGAGTAGAAAATCAGCATCCTGTGACCAAAAATCTACCTAAAACTTTCTCTTCTGCTCCAAACGAATGGTACAGATGGTCTAACGATTTAACCAAAAATCCGGACATCGAGATTTTATTAGCGATAGATGAATCGAGTTTTCCTTTAGGAACTGGTCCAAAAGCGCATGAAATTTGGCACAGCGGTTATTATCCTGTCGTTTGGACCAATAAAAAATACAAAATGCTGTACGTAAACATGGGGCATAATGATATCGATTATGAAGGCGGAACAAACAAAACCTTATCATATACTTTTGAAAACAAAACACAAAGTCAATTAATTTTGAATGCTTTGCTTTGGCTTGGCAATTCTAAGAAAAAATAAAAATGTCTACTACTCTTTCTCCATTAATTACAGCTGAAGAATTAATTGCCAATCCTAAAATCATTCTGATTGATGCTCGAGCTGGCGCAAACACTTTTGAAACTTATCAAAAAGAACATTTAAAAGGTGCACGTTTTGTCGATTTAAATCGTGATTTGGCTGCAGTTCCTGAAAATCCAGCAAATGGCGGAAGACATCCGCTGCCATCTTCACAAGATTTTGCGAAAACTCTTTCTTCATTAGGAATTTCACCTTCAGATCATGTTGTGGTTTATGATGATAAGAATGGATCCAATTTCGCAGCTCGATTCTGGTGGATGATGCGTGCGATTGGGCATGAAAAAATTCAGGTTTTAAACGGCGGTTATCCAGCAGCAATTCAAACAGGATTTCCGACTAATTCTGGAATTGAGACTTTTGAAAAAACAATATATCCTTCACAGGAATGGAAATTGCCTTTAGCCGATATTGAAGAAGTCGAAAAAGCCCGAAAAAACGATCAAAACATTGTAATTGATGTTCGTGATAAAAACAGATTTGACGGTCTGGTAGAACCATTGGATTTAATTGCAGGACATATTCCTGGAGCCGTTAATGTTCCGCTAACGGAAAATCTGGATGAAAACGGATTCTTTAAACCAGCTGATGAGTTGGCTGAAAAGTATAAAGCTATTTTGAAAGATATAAAATCAGAAAACACAATCGTTCACTGCGGTTCTGGAGTTACAGCATGCCATACATTATTGGCAATGGATTACGCTGGACTTCCAATTCCGAAATTATACGCTGGTTCTTGGAGCGAATGGTCAAGAAATGACCGCGAAATGGCTTTAAACGAAAACAAATAATACTTTACAAAAAATATAATGCAACACTGGGATATACTTTTATCAAATCAGGTAAATAAAAAAAAATTAATCGAAAATATATTAAATGGCGAAGCAACTGGAGAATTAGCCATTTTTAATAATCAAAAAGGAATATTGTTTTCTGATATTGCGATCGAAAAATTCATCGAAAAAGAATTTCAATATGACAGCGTTGAAGCTTCTCCAGATTCTCACAGACAGCTTCGAACTTTTTCCTCTGGCGAACGTAAAAAAGAGTTTTTAAAATACTGCATCAATCAAAAACCAGATTACATTATTTTTGATAATCCTTTTGATCATTTAGACCAAGCTTCACGAGTAGTTTTAGCCGATTCCTTAAAAGATTTGACGAATGATATTGCGATTATTCAGCTTTTAAACCGTACTGTTGATGTTCTTGAATTTGTGCCCAATAAAGCTCAAATAAAAGACAATACATTCGAATTGCATCCATTTAAAAAAGCCGAAAATCATTTCAAAACATTAAATACAACAGCAATTCCAAAAGCAACAGAAACTCACATTTTTCCCGAAAATGAATTAATCAGATTGGAAAATGTTTCGGTAAGTTATGAAGAAAGAAAAATCCTGAACAACATTTCTTGGACCATCAAACAAGGCGAATTCTGGCAGTTAGTCGGTCCAAATGGATCTGGAAAAAGTACCATTTTATCTTTGATTACAGGAGACAATCCGAAAGGTTTTGGGCAGAATTTATTCTTATTTGGAAGAAAAAAAGGAACCGGAGAAAGTGTTTGGGATATTAAAAAACAAATCGGAATTTACGCCACTTCAATGATGGATTTATTTCAAAAAGGACACACACTGGAACAAATGATTCTCTCGGGATTCTTTGACCAAATCGGATTATATACAGAACCAACAACGCATCAAAAAAACATCGTGACGCAATGGCTTGAAGTGATCGAAATGACACATCTGAGAAAAAAGCGTTTTATAGACCTTTCTATCGGGCAGCAGCGCGTTGCATTAATTGTTCGCGCCGTTTTAAAACATCCGCCTTTATTGATTTTAGATGAACCTGTAGAAGGTTTAGATGATGAAAATGTAGATTTGGTAATTCAGCTTATCAACACCATAAAACAAGAAACCAACGTTTCTATACTATATGTTTCTCACCGAATCGAACAAGGCCTTGCTCCTACTTCAGTATTCGAACTTTTGCCTTCAGAAACAGGTTCAATCGGAAAAATAAAATATCATTCAGAATTAAATTAAATGAAAACAAAATTTGCAGTATTTCTCCTTTTACAATTCATCTTGATTTCGTGTTCTAGCACTATTTCAACAGTAAAAAAAGAATATACTTTAAACAATTCAAAAGAGCTAAAAATAGATTGGACAATTAATTCTAAAGAATGGATTCTAAAAAATGATACTCTTACAGGAAAAGGTTCTCTTTCGCCATGGGGCGTTTTAGTTTCAAAAAAACAGCTCCCAGAGAATTATGAAATCGATTTAAAAGTCAATATGACCAACGAATCTTTATTTGAAATTATGCTCAATTTAGATAAAGGAAAATACATTAGAACCTATTTGTATCAAATTGATCAAAATATTGTAATTGGTGACGGAGTCTACGATAAAAAAGACGATTCGTATGGCAAACGAGGCGGAAAAACCTTATTTAGAAAACCAATGCAATTAGAAAACAATAAATGGTATGCTGTAAAAATTAAAGTCATAAACAACCAATTATCATTTTCTGTTGACGGTAAAACGAGTTTAGAATGTTCTTTAGAAAAAAGCAATCTAAACCAAAAAGGAAAATTAGGCTTTATAACCAACGGAGAAGTCAAAATAACTGATTTAAACATTAGAACACTTTAAAGCATAAGTTTAACCATTAAGATATTAAGTTAATTAAGTACTGCGCTTAATTTTCTTTGCTAAGAAAACATTAAGCTATTAGGCATATCTTAATTAACTTAATAGCCTAATGGTAAAAAAGAAAAAGCTCCTGATGGAGCTTTTTTTTAATATATTCTATGTTAAAGAATTTAATTCTCTTCTTCAGTATTATGCGACTTCACATAATTACGCCATTTCTCGATACATTCTTTAAAATCGTCTGGAAGTTCTGTATCAAAACGCATTAATTCTCCCGTATTCGGATGAACAAATCCAAGCGTTTTAGCATGCAACGCCTGACGTGGTAAGGCTTTAAAACAATTCTCGATAAACTGTTTGTATTTTGTAAAAGTCGTTCCTTTCAAAATCAAATGACCGCCGTAACGCTCGTCATTAAACAACGGATGACCAATATGCTTCATATGTGCACGAATCTGGTGCGTTCTTCCAGTTTCTAGTCTACAAGAAATAAGAGTTACATAACCAAAACGCTCCAAAACTTTATAATGCGTAATAGCAGGTTTTCCAATTTCTGGATCATCAAAAACCGCCATTTGCATTCTGTCTTTCAAATGTCTCGCTAAGTTTCCTTCAATTGTACCGCTATCTGCCACAACATTTCCCCAAACTAGAGCAATATACTCGCGTTCGGTAGTTTTAGCTTCAAATTGCTTTGCTAAATGCGTCATAGCAGCTTCTGTTTTTGCCACAACCAAAAGACCAGAAGTATCTTTATCGATTCGGTGAACCAGACCTGGTCGCTCGCTGCTGTTCATTGGCAGATTTTCAAAATGAAATGCCAAAGCGTTCACCAAAGTTCCAGTATAATTTCCGTGACCTGGATGTACAACCAATCCCGGTGGTTTATTGATCAGCAATAACGCATCATCCTCATAAACAATATCCAACGGAATATCTTCTGGATCTACCCTATTTTCAAACGGAGGATGTGACAACATTACCGTTATCACATCAAAAGGTTTTACTTTGTAATTTGATTTTACCGGAATATCATTCACAAAAATATTACCGTTAGTTGCCGCATTCTGAATTTTATTTCGTGTGGCATTCGGAATCAAATACATTAAATATTTGTCAATACGTAAAAACGCCTGACCTTTAGGGACTTCAAATCTGTAGTGCTCAAATAATTCGTCTTCCAGATCTAAATTTTCTTCAATATTATTGTTCATCACTTGGGGTTTCTGCAGGCACCGCAGTACTATCTGTTGCCTGACTTTCATCTACATAACTTGCTTTTCCATCTCCTAAAACTAAATCAATTTTAGAAGCTTTAAGCACTCTATCTCCAACTTTTAAGTTTCTTCCTTTTAAACGCATTTCCAAAACCATATCTTTTCCAAGATTCGGAATATACGTAATCGTTCCTGGCTCTAGACCTAACGCTTTTAAGGTTGGCACAGCCTCACGATATGTTTTTTCGATTAAATCTGGAATTTTTACAGAAGAAAAACCAGAAGCATTAATCTTGATATAAATTTTTCTACCCACTTTTACCATGGTTCCAGGAAGCGGATCTTGCTCAACAACACTATATTTTGGGTATTCACTTCTGTAATCAACGCTATCCAATAGAACATAGTCCAAATCCAGTTCATCCAATTTCTCTTCTACTTGTTCCTCAGTCAATTTAGACAAATTCGGCACCGCAATTTCGTGTCCGTGATCTGTTGTAAAAGTTAACCAATGCATAAATAAATAACCAATAACAGCGATTATAGCTGCGGCCGCAAGCAATTGCAAGAAAAAAACTCGGCTTGTTAAATACTGACGTAAACTCATAAATTTATTTTTAATAGCGACAAAGATAAAGTATTTCGTTTCAAAAAAAATGATAATTTTGTTTAAAACAAGAAAGTCCCGAGATTGTCATCCTGAGCGAAGTCGAAGGATAATTTTCTGGAGCTAATCCCGCTTTCGCCTATATCTTTTTGTCTGCAGAAAAAGCAGCCAAAAAGGATACCGGCTCTATCGGGGCTAGGGCACTCGGTTTCATAAAAACGATCTTTAACAGAAATTAGTACAGTTTTATTCTCGAAAGAACTATAAATATAAAGTTTGTCTTCCTAAGCAAAGCCGAAGGATTTACACAAAGTAAATAGACAATCTTTGTAGAGCTAATTACGAAGATTTCTCCTCCGTCGAAATGACAATATTGAGGAAAAATCTTTTTAATTAGTGCAATCAGTGGCAAAAAACTTGAAACATTAAACTTGAAACAATTAAAAAATAAAAACATACAATGAAAAACATTGCCATCATCATGGGCGGCTATTCCAGCGAATACAAAATATCTTTAATTAGCGGAAATGTCGTGTATCAATATCTTGACAAAACAAAATACAACGGATTCCGCATTCACATTTTCAAAGAAAAATGGGTTTATGTAGACGAAAATGAAGCCGAATTTCCAATTGATAAAAATGATTTTTCAGTTACAGTAAACGGTCAGAAAATCACTTTTGACTGTGTTTTCAACGCTATCCACGGAACTCCAGGAGAAGACGGATTAATGCAGGCGTATTTCGAATTAATCGGAATGCCACAATCTTCTTGCGATTATTACCAATCGGCTTTAACATTTAACAAAAGAGATTTATTATCTGTTTTAAAACCATACGGAATCAAAACAGCAATTTCTTATTATCTGAATAAAGGAGACGAAATCAATACAGCAGAAATCGTTAAAAAAGTAGGATTGCCATGTTTTGTAAAACCAAACAAAGCAGGTTCTAGTTTCGGAATCTCAAAAGTAAAAACAGAAGCTGAATTGCCAATCGCGATTGAAGTAGCATATAAAGAAGATAACGAAATCATTATTGAAAGTTTCCTTGACGGAACAGAAGTTTCTGTAGGAGTTATCAATTACAAAGACGAAATTATCGTTTTACCAATTACAGAAATTGTATCAGACAATGATTTCTTTGATTACGAAGCCAAATATGAAGGGAAATCGCAAGAAATTACGCCAGCTAGAATCTCTGACGAATTGACTAAAAAAGTCTCAGAAACTGCGAAACGTGCATACGAAGTTTTAAAAATGAGAGGTTTTTCAAGAAGCGAATTCATTATTGTAAACGGCGAACCACACATGCTTGAAATGAACACCATTCCAGGTTTAACAACAGAAAGTTTGATTCCGCAACAAGCAAAAGCAGCCGGAATTTCTCTAGAAGACTTATTTACAAATGCAATTGAGTTAGCTTTAAAATAAGATGCTAAGATACTAAGGTTCTGAGATTCTAAGATTTTTCAGAACCTTATTTTTTTAATACAATTGCCAAAAATAAGCAATCTCGAAGTTTCGGCAAAAAATCCTTCACAAGAAAACTTAGTATCTTAGTAACTTAGAACCTTAAAAAAATGAAAGAAATCTTTGAATGGAATAGATTATTTTACAACAATCTCCCAGAAATCTTTATTCTGGAAGTGATATTCCGTTCAACGGTAATGTTTACGATTTTACTCCTTACTTTAAAGTTAGCTGGAAAAAGAGGCGTTAAACAATTATCTGTATTTGAAACCGTAATAATTATTGCATTAGGTTCGGCAGCGGGAGATCCAATGTTTTATGAAGATGTCGGAATTATTCCGGCAGCAATGGTATTTTCAGTTATTATAATTTTATATCGATCTGTTACTTGGCTTACTGGAAAAAGCAAAAAATTTGAAGAATTCATAGAAGGAAAAACCGAATGCTTAATCAATGACGGAAAATTTTCCTTATCAAGTTTTAAAAAAGAAAGTCTGGCACAAGACGAATTTTTCTCTGAACTTCGTGTAAAATCTATTGAGCATTTAGGACAAGTAAAACATGCCTTTATCGAACCAAGCGGAGAAATAAGCGTGTTTTTTTATCCAGACGATGAGGTAAAATACGGACTACCTATTTTGCCATCGCTGTTCAATGAAAAAAATAAAAACATCACAAAAGATGGAATTCACGCTTGCACCTTCTGCGGACACACTCAAAAGCTGACAAAAGGAACTGCAAACTGTGAAATCTGCCATAAAGATGAATGGGTGACAGCAATAAATACAAAAAGAATCACTTAGAATAAATTTTAAAAATTCCAAATAGTAAATTCCAAATAGTAAATTCCAAATAGTAAATTCCAAATAGTAAATTCCAAATAGTAAATTCCAAATAGTAAATTTCAAATTCCAATAAAAGAATTTAAGATTAAGTATAATAACTCAGTAACGTAGCATCTCAGAACCTTAGCACCTTAAAATAAAATGCGAAAAGCCATATTCCCAGGATCATTTGACCCAATAACATTAGGACACGAAGACATTATCAAAAGAGGAATTCCTTTATTTGACGAAATTGTAATTGCCATTGGTGTCAATGCCGAAAAAAAATACATGTTTTCATTAGAAGAAAGAAAACGCTTTATAGAAGAAACTTTCAAAGACGAGCCAAAAGTTACGGTTATCACTTACGAAGGCTTAACAATTGATTTAGCAAAAAAAGAAAAAGCCAATTTCATTCTAAGAGGTCTTCGCAACCCAGCCGATTTCGAATTCGAAAAAGCAATTGCACACACCAACAGAAAACTTTCGAAAATAGAAACTGTTTTCTTGCTGACAGCTGCAAGTACCTCATTTATTAGTTCGAGCATTGTACGCGATGTATTGCGTCATGGAGGCGAATATGAGATGCTGGTTCCAGATGCGGTTAGGGTTAAGAAGTAAAACAATAAACAATAAACAATAAACAATAAACAATAAACAATAAACCTGAAACTTGCCAGCGAAGCAAATTATAAGTAATTTCGCATTTTTAAAATAAACAACTAACAATGAGTATCGAGAGAGAATTAAGCAAACGAAGCGGATCTAAATGTGAACTTTGCGGTAATGAAGAGAATTTAAAAGTTTATCAAGTCCTTCCTACTAGAAAAGGTGGAATTGATGAAGCAATATTAGCCTGTAACACTTGTATTGACCAAATTGAAAATCCAGACAATGTCGATTTAAATCACTGGAGATGCCTTAACGACAGTATGTGGAACGAAAATATTGCTGTTCAAGTTGTAGCATGGAGAATGCTTAGCCGTATGCGCGCTGCAGGATGGCCACAGGAATTGCTTGACATGATGTACCTAGACGACGAAACGCTAGAATGGGCAAAAGCAACAGGAGAAGGAGAAGATGACGAAAATAAATTAGTTCACAAAGACAGTAATGGCGTGATTTTACAGCACGGAGATTCGGTTGTTTTAATCAAAGATCTTAAAGTAAAAGGTTCAAGCATGGTTGCTAAACAAGGAACTGCTGTGAGAAACATTCGTTTAGACCACGAAAATGCTGAATATATTGAAGGAAAAGTTGATGGTCAGCAAATTGTGATTATTACGCAATACGTTAAGAAGATATAGTTCTTTTTTAGGCAACAAAGGTTCAAACGGACAAAGATTTCTATTTGAAATCAAAACCTTTTGAACCTTTGTTGCTCTTAACCTTTTAAAAAATCTAAAAACAAAAAAGCTGTTCTAATCGAACAGCTTTTTTTTATCATATTTATTGAAAGAGACAAGTAAAAAAACTTTGTCCCTTTGTTACTTTGTTTCTTTGAACCTCAAAGAAATTATTTTTGGAATAATTTATTGATTTGGTCTTTTACGAAAGGCTCAGAAACGTTGTTTGTATCAGCATCTCTTTCTTTGCTAGAAACCATAAATTGTACAGTTGCTTTATCTGGAACTACGTTTCCTGTGTAGTGCAACCAAATGTAGTTATTTGGCAATTCTAATTTGATGTCATACAAAGGCGTTGCAGTAAATCCTCCAACAATAATGTTATAAAGATTGTTGTAGGCATTATCGATGTTTTTGAATGAAAACTTTCTTAAGTTAGAAGAATCCTCATCGTTTTGGATAATAGTGTAATACACCGTGTACTCATCTCCAATTTTTTGGATGTAATTGTTATTTACTTTTCCTAATTTCTCAACAGGAACTGTCTCTAGGACTTTAACTTGACCAAAAGATACAAAGCTAACGAACAGAATAGCAAGGGTAATAATGTTTTTCATACTGAATTTGGGGTTTACAATTTTACTGTAGCAAAAAAACATAGAATTATTGAAAAAACACCTATCAAATCATTATTTTTTTAACATAAAATTGCAAAACTTAGTTACACAATTCTAAACTATTGAAATACAATAAAATAAATATTAAAAAATTCAAACAGTAATTTCCAATTTCTTAATATCTGCATCTTGCTTCTTGCATCTTTTACCTAACTATCCAAAATCAGTACTTTCCTCTCTTCTCATCTTCTACTTTCTTGATGACATTGCGGGCAACTTCGATTTTAAACTTTTTGCCTTTCATTTTTTCATCTTTGATATTTTTCAAAAGGTCTTTGACTTTATTGTATTTTACCGCCGCAAACGAAACAAAATCTTTTACTTCGATCAAGCCTAAATCGTCTTTTTCCAGTTTTCCTTTTTGCGAAAAGAATCCAACAATATCAAATTTGTTCAGTTTTGTTTTCTTTCCGCCACTAATGTAAATAGTTTGAAATTGAGGCGGTTTTGGAAGCGAAACTTTTCCTTCCACATCAAAAACCTCCATTTCATAGTCTAAGTAGTCTAATTGTTTTTCACTTTCGTGAATAATTACATACGCCGTTCCCGTCGCCTGCATACGCGCTGTACGGCCATTACGATGGGTAAACTCATCTTCTTTTAACGGAAGATGATAATGAATAACGTGTTTCATTTCAGGAATATCCAAACCTCTCGCGGCCAAATCGGTTGTAACTAGATAGGTCACGCTTCCGTTTCTGAACTGAATTAAAGCCCTCTCCCGCTCTTCCTGATCCATTCCCCCATGATAGTACACTGAATAGATTCCTTTTTCGTTTAAAGTGTCGCTAATACGTTCTGCAGCATCACGATGGTTACAGAAAATAATAGCCGATTCTGATTGCAGTGAGCAGATTAAATTGAATAAACTCTGCAGTTTATCTTTGGCTGGCGAAATCACCATTTTCATCGAAAGATTCGCCTTTTCTTCTTCCTCTGGAATAAAATCCAAAACCGTCGGATTTACGACACGCGTATATTTCGGAATCTCAATATCTGAAGTTGCAGAAACCAAAACTCTTTTATTCACTTTCGGTAATCTGCCAATGATAAAAGACATTTGTTCGTGAAACCCTAATTGAAGCGATTTATCAAACTCGTCTAATATTAAAGTCTGGATTTTATCTGTTCTAAAAGATTCTCTGTCAATATGATCGGCAATTCTTCCAGGCGTTCCAATTAAAACCGCTGGCGGATTGCTTAAGTTTTTCATTTCCGTTTCGATCGAATGTCCGCCGTAGCAAATATTTACTTTGTACTGCGTTCCCATTTTCTTCCAAACCTGTTCGATCTGAAGCCCTAATTCACGTGACGGAACCAAAATCAAACATTGAACCGATAAAATCTCAGGTTGCAATAATTCTAAAACAGGAAGCAAAAACGCTAATGTTTTTCCTGATCCCGTTGGAGAAAGCAATAAAACGTTGTTATCGTTCAGAATAACGTCATGAGCAGTTTCCTGCATTTCGTTGAGATTCTGAATTCCTAAATTCGAAAGTATATCGTTGGAATGGTGTTTTTTCATGCTGCAAAAGTAGGGAAAAAAGTTGTTTCAAGTTTTTCTTGTTTCAGGTTTCATGTTAGTTAATGTAAAAGTTTTGTTTCACGCAGATTTAAAAAAGATTTTAGCAGATTTAAACAGATTTCTCTAGCATAAAATCAAATAAATCTGCTAAAATCTGGAAAATCTGCGTGAAACCATTAACCCAAAAGCATATCAGCTTGAAACCTGAAACTTGAAACAAAAATCCTATATTTGATTCCTATTAAACCCAAAACCATGAAACTTTTTACATTTCTCTTTTCACTTTTCACCATCACCATTTCTGCACAAAATAATAAAAAATACGACACCTTTTTTGAAAAAGGAAACGGAAACCAATCGGCTTCTTATCAGGAAACTATCGCTTATTGGAAGATGCTGGCAAACGATTTTCCAACCATTCAAATGAAAGAAATGGGATTGACCGATTCTGGTGAACCTTTGCACATGATTACTTTTAATCCTGACAAGGAATTTGATTTCGATAAAATTCAGAAAACAAAAGCTGTTTTGTTTGTAAATAATGGAATTCATGCTGGAGAACCTGACGGAATCGATGCAACCATGCAGTTCTATAGAGATTTAGCTACAGGAAAAATGAAAGCACCAAAAAACACAGTTTTAGTTACTATTCCTGTTTATAACATTGGCGGTGCTTTAAACCGAAATTCGACAACTCGCGCCAACCAAGATGGACCAGAAATTTATGGCTTTAGAGGAAATGCCAGAAACTACGATTTGAATCGTGATTTAATGAAATCGGATACTAGAAATACTAAAAGTTTCGTGGAGATTTTCCAGAAAATAAATGCCGATGTTTTTATTGACAATCACGTAAGCAACGGTTCTGATTATCAATACAAACTGACGTACATCATGACACAGCACAACAAATTGGGAACAATTTTGGGCGATTTTATGAATAACGAAATGATGCCAGCTTTGGTAAAAGATCTTCAGAAAAAGAAAATCGAAACCACGCCTTATGTAGATTCGTTTAAAGATACGCCAGACAAAGGTTTCGGGCAGTTTGTAGACAGTCCGCGATATACTACGGGTTATACTTCGCTGTTTAATACGATTGGTTTTGTGGTCGAAACACACATGCTGAAAAAATATGCGGAACGTGTAAAAATGACCTACGAATACATGAAATCGACTATGGATTTTACCGATGCGAATTATCAGAAAATAAAAGATTTAAGAGTAAAAAACTTAGAGCAATATCAGCCTAAAAAATCCTATACTTTAAAATGGGAAATGGACAGCACAAAAGCGACCACTTTTTCGTTTTTAGGCTACGAAGCAGGTTACAAAAAAAGCGAAGCGACAACAGGAGATCGTTTGTATTATGACAGAAACAAACCGTACAAAAAAGACGTTCCGTATATTAAAGAATTCCAATCGGTTAAAGAAATTGTGATTCCGACGGCTTATGTTGTTCCGAGAGGCTATTGGAATATTATTGACCTTTTGAAAAACAACAACATTTCTTTCAGACAATTTAAAAACGATACTGTTGTTGAGGTTGAAAGCTATAGAATTGCCGATTTTAAAACCACTACGTTTGCGTATGAAGGACATTACCCGCACCGAAACACAACCGTAACTTCTAAAAAGGTTAAAATGAATTTTGCAAAAGGAGATTATTACGTTCCAACGAGCCAAAAAGGCGTAAAATATCTTCTAGAAGCTTTTGAACCAGAAGGCGTTGATTCGTTCTTTAATTGGAATTTCTTCGATGCCATTTTACAGCAAAAAGAACATTACTCGGAATATATTTTTGAAGACACTGCAGCACAGCTTTTAAAAGATAATCCAACTCTAAAAGCAGAATTAGAAGCTAAAAAACAAACTGATCCTGCTTTTGCTAAAAATCCTGAAGCACAATTGGATTGGATTTACAAGCATTCTGTTTATTATGAAAAGGCGCATATGCAGTATCCTGTTTATCGTGTTTTGTAGATTAATATTTTTAAATTGTTATTTTATTGTTAATAAATATTTCATTTCTTAATTTTAATGATTATAAAATAAAAAATCAAACTCTCATTTCCAACACTTTATCATACATTTTTTTAGCAAAATTTTACTTTTATAATTATAAGTAATACCTTAATAACTTACTGTACAAACAGCAAGTATTTATCGATAATTTTAATATAATTGTTAAAATTTAATTGATAATTATGAGAAATAGTATAGAGGACAATCGTTTACTAGCGTCGTTAGCAGTATTTAGAGAACTATTTAATTCCGAAAAAGATATTTATGCCGTTATTGCAATTTTTTTAAATGATATAATTAAGAATCAAGGGCTACATACTTTTTCATTATCAGAAATAACTGATGCCTTTAACAAGACATATGAATTTGATATTCCCGCAGCTGTCGTTAACACGTCACTTGGAAGACTGAGCTTTATTGAGAAAAAACAAGGTAGCTATCTTGTTATTGACAAGACTTTATTAAATAAAACCGATGTAAACATTAAGCAAATAAGTAAAATAAGTCATAATAATAATATTATAGAAAATTTATTTAGCTTTATTGAGCAAGAAAAATCTACCTCTTTAAATGAAAAAGAAAAAGAAACTATATCACATTCTTTTTGTAGCTTTTTATTAGATGAAAGTAATGGCAATCAATATATAGAATACATCACAGCATTTATTCTTAAAAATGAATCAAATAGCGAATTCAAAGACCAGTTAAATTTAATTCGAGAAGGAGTAATATTATACAGCGGCATAAAATACAGTAATGATCTTAACGATTTGGGCTCTTGGAGAACTGAAATGACCATTTTTATTGATACGGAAATTTTATTCCATCTTGCTGGCTATAATGGAGAATTATACAAAACTCTTGTTACAGATTTTTTATTATATGTAAAGGAAATTAATAATAAAGCTAAAAAAAAATTAATTCATCTAAAATATTTTAAAGAATCTAAAGACGAAATAGAAAAGTTTTTCACAAAAGCCAAGCATCTTGTAGAAGGCTCTACGCCTCCAAATCCGAAAGTTACCGCAATGGTTACAATTGTAAATGGTTGCAAAAAGCCAAGTGACATAATGGAGAAAAAATCCGATTTTTATACACTTCTCAAATCTCATTTAATTGAAGAAGACACATACGGAAGATATTTTGATAAAGAAAACTACAACTATAATATTATAAGTCAAGAGTTACTAGATAAAGTAAGTCCAGAAATTGATGATGTACATGACAATCTCAATTTATTAAATTATATTTCAATTCATCGCAGAGAAGCAAATCCAAATAATTTTGAAAACATTAAAGTAATCTTATTAACAGGCAATTCGAGAACATTAAAAGTTGCCTTTGATGACCTTTTAAAGGACATTGGTCACGTTCCTTTAGCTACACATTTAAATTTCTTAACAAATAAGTTTTGGTTTAAATTAAATAAGGGATTTGGAAAAAATGATTTACCAAAATCTTTTGATATAATTTCAAAAGCACAAATTGTTTTGTCAAACGTTCTAAGTGAAAATGTTGGACATAAGTATTTGGAATTACAAGATCAATTTAAAAGAGGAAATATTAGCGAAGAACAAGTAAAATCAAGAATTATAGACTTACGAAGTCAAGTAAGAAAACCTGAAGATATCAAAAATGATATTGTCAAAGACGTCTTAAATGTTATAACAGAAGATAGCTTAGAGAAATTTATTGAAGAGCAAAGCTATATAAAAACGCAAGCTAAAAAACAAGCTGAGGAAAACATAAAATTAAAAAAGGAATTAACAAGCAAAAAAGATGTCGAACATCAATTTTTTAAAACTAAAAAAGATGTTCTAGCAGAAAAAATAAAATTAGTAGAAACTTTACAGCAACAAAAAATACCGCTTGACAAAATTGCAAAACAAAAATACGCAAACTTCAAAATTATTTTATCAGTAAGTATAGTACTATACTATATTTTAATTATTGGTGCAATATTTAAATTTGGTTGGGACAGTCTTGAAAAAATTACTTACATATTATCCCTTCTTCCTATAATAATTTCAACCGTTTACCTAATTATATCTGAAAGAAAAATTGCCCCAATGGACTTTTTGAAAAAACAAAAGCATAAATTTCAGAAAAAAATCTACAGTAAATTCAATTTTGATGATGAAAAACTAAAAGAAAGCTTATTAGAAATTGAAACATTAACTGTAGAAATTAAAAAAATTAATATTCAAGATTTTGAGATCGTATCTCAAAATTAAAATAAAATTTCACACATTAGCCCAACATCAATAAACCAAACAAAAAGGCCTAATAAAAATATTTATTAGGCTTTTTATTATCTCAGAAAGAACAAAAAAATTATTTATCCTTCAATATTTTTTCTAAATACTCCACTTTATCTTTTTCAGCTTGAACTAAACGCTCGTAGAGCTTTTTATTTTCTTCGTAAGCTTCAACTAGCTTATCAAGCGGATTGAAATTACATACATTATTGGTTCCGAAATTAGTGCCATGACTTCCACTATTATCATAGAAATTATTAAAAAAATTAATTGCTGCTTCGTCAGAAAAATTTTTAATAGCTTCAACACTTACTCCCAAAGCTTTTGCAATATCTTTAAGCTTTTCATCATCAATAGTTTCACTATTTTCCAAAATAGAAATTGCCTGTTGGTTTGTTCCTAAAGCTTGAGCCAAAGCTTCCTGCTTCATGTCACGAAGTTCACGAATTCGGCTTATTTTTCGTCCTATGTGGTTTGGTTTTGTTAGTGTGCTCATAAATCAAAAGTGTTACTTATTTAACAAAAGTACGATTTTTGAAATATGAATTAATTAAAAACGGAAAATTACTTAAAAATAAACAAAATCTTACAAACGAAGCCGTTCCGCGTGAGGGATAGAAGCAATCCGCCGCAGCGGAGCGGATAGCCCGACAGCAATAAAAAAAAGACCCAATGAACGCAAAGTCGATTGGGTCTTTTTTTTATTGGTGGCACGTCCAAATAACTAAATTTCAATTTTTAAATTCCAAATTCCAATTAAATACTGATTAACTGTTGGAATTTGGAATTTTTTCTATTGATTTTTTTTCCGTAGGAATTTTTTCTCCTTCAAACAATAATTTGATGTTTTCGTATGAGTTTTTAAGTGCTTCCTTGATTTGTTCTGGGTTTAACCACGCTACTTTTTCTATTCCTTCTTCTAATTGTCCGTGTGGCGTTCCTTCAAAATCGGAAAACATTTCGAACCAATGCGTGATTTTAAGTTTGTATTTTCCGTTGCGTTTAAAGATATGATAGGTTTTTTGAAGTTTATTCGTAATACGAAGCTGGTTTACTCCTGTCTCCTCCTCTACCTCACGCATAGCCGTCGCTTCAATGTCTTCCCCTTTCTCGATGCCGCCTTTTGGCAGATCCCATTTTCCGTTTCTAAAGATAAATAAGACTTCGCCTTTCTTGTTGTAGACAAAGCCTCCTCCCGCTTTATTTACCGGAATTTTGGCTTTTAGGGTTTTCATCATCTCACTTTCGTCGGGATGATATAGAATCGCTTTTTGAATTTTATTCTGAAAAATTTTTACAATAAGCTGTTCGATATCAATACTCTCCAACAAGAACAATTGGAAATCTGTTTCCTTCGAGATTTCATTTGTCAAAAAAAGTGGTTTGTCGTTTACAAAAACTTTATACATTTGTACTATGATTTTTAATAAAGATACTGCCGAAAAAACAGCCGAATTGCTTTTGCAAATAAATGCAATTAAATTGAATCCCGAAAATCCTTTTACATGGGCTTCTGGTTGGAAATCTCCTATTTATTGCGATAATAGGTTAATTCTTTCATTTCCGAGCATCAGAAACTATGTTCGTGATGAGTTTGCTAAAAACATCGAAAAACAATTTGGAAAGCCTGATGTGATTGCTGGTGTTGCTACTGGAGCCATTGGAGTTGGAATTTTGGTTGCCGAAAGTTTGGGCCTTCCGTTCGTATATGTGCGTCCAGAGCCTAAAAAACACGGAAGACAAAACCAAGTGGAAGGTTTTTTACAAAAAGGACAAAATGTTGTGGTTGTAGAAGACTTAATCAGTACTGGAAAAAGCAGTTTACTAGCTGTTGAAGCTTTAAGAAACGAAGGCGCTAATGTTAAAGGTATGGCGGCTGTGTTTACTTATGGTTTTGGCGTTGCCGAAGAAAACTTCAAAGAGGCTAATGTTGATTTATTCACATTGAGCAACTACGAAAACCTATTAGATCTAGCAGTTCAAAAACAATATATTACAGAAGATCAGCAATCGACTCTTCAAGAATGGAGCGTAAGCCCATCAACTTGGGGACAGGAAAGCTAATTTTAGATTTCTGATTGCAGATTTTAGATTTCTGATTGCAGATTTTAGATTTCTGTTCTGTACGATCAAGATTTTTGGAATTTGTCCCGATAGCTATCGGGATTAAAAAATTGGAATTTTATTTAAAGTTTCAGCTTTGCGAGCTTAAAAAGTCAAGCAACATAAAAAACCTAGCGCACTTTGCGGTAAAAAACAAAACAAACAAAAAACAATATGAACTTAGAAAGTCCAAAAGTTACTGTTCAGAAATCGGCTCAGGATCTATTTGATCAACTGACTGATGTAAAGAATTTCGAAAAATTAATGCCAGACAATATCGCTAAATTTGAAGTGACTGGTGAAGACGCTTTTATTTTTGGATTGAAAGGGATGCCGGAAATCAAATTAAAAATGAAAGATAAAGTAGCTCCAAACAAAATTGTTTTGGGTGCTGCAAGTGATAAACTTCCGTTTACACTAACTTCAAACATTGACACTGTTTCTGATTCAGAAAGTGCTGTTCAATTATTTTTTGAAGGAGAATTCAATGCTATGATGGCAATGATGGTTAAAGGCCCAATCAGTAAGTTTATTGAAACTTTAGCAAACAATATGCACAAGCTTTAATAATGGTGAATTATTACTTGTGAATTATAAATGAAAGCCTGATTTAATAAAATCGGGCTTTTTTTTTGAATGCCATGAAGACGCTAAGGCACGAAGTTTTTTGTTCTAAAATAATATACTAGACGAAAACCTTTGTCACTTTGCCTCTCTGTTACTTTGCAACTCTCAATAAAGCATTTTAACCTCTTTAATCTCAAACTCCGCAACAGAATCATCTTCTAGCAAAACCTGCAATTTTCCTATTGGAGAAACACCTTGAATGATTCCCATAAAGTCTTGGTTATTATTATCTCTAAATGCAGTTGGAATTCCCTTTTTAAATAAAAAATTAAAATAATCATCCCAAAAAGTCTGCGATGAGTTATTCCATAACTGGATTTTCTCTTTTAGTTTTTCGACGATTAAAACTGCCAATTCTTCTTTATCAAAAGATTTACCAGCAACAGCCGCCATAGAAGAAGCGGTTGGCAATTCAGCAAAATCGGTTTGATTGACATTGATTCCGATTCCTGCAACTGACACGATTCTGCCATCGCTTTTTAAGGTATTTTCGATTAATATGCCAACTAGTTTCTTATTGTATGACAGAATGTCGTTTGGCCATTTAATACAAATATCAGGAATATTTAATGTTTTTAAAACCTCTGCAACCGATAAAGAGACAACGAGACTTAAATTGAAAACTTCGTCGTTATTAAAGAGAAAATCTTTAATCAAAACGCTCATAGTTAAGTTTTTACCAGCTTGAGTCTTCCACACGCCGCCTACTTGCCCCTTTCCTTTTGTCTGATTTTCAGCTGTTACCGTTGTAAAATTCTCTAGTTCATCTTGACTTGCCAAAGCCTTTAGAAAGTCATTTGTAGAATCTATGGCATCGAGTTTGATTAGTTTCATTAAATAATTTAAATATCTTAATTTAATATTTTGTTAAGGTTCAAAAATAATCACAAAATTTGGTAACTTTACAAATTCATATAAAATAATTCATGGCGAAAAAGACTATTAATAATGATGTTCTACTGGCGAACATAATCAAAGGGATTGAGGAAGTAAAAGGAAATGATATCGATATTCTTGACTTAAGAGAGATAGATACAGCTGTATGCGACTATTTTGTTATTTGCAACGGTAGCTCAAACACCCAAGTTAACGCCATCGTAAACTCAATTCAAAAAACAGTATCAAAAGACTTAAAAGATAAACCTTGGCACGTAGAAGGAACAGATAACGCAGAATGGGTTTTGATGGATTATGTACACATTGTAGTACACGTTTTCCAGAAACATATTCGTGAATATTACAACATCGAAAGCCTTTGGGGCGATGCCAAAATAACTTCAATCGAGAACAAATACTAAAGAAACTTTCATTAAATGGCTAAAGATAATAATCCAAATCCGAATAAATTTAAAATAAGTCCTTGGTTAATATACACCGCAATACTTTTAGTTTTTTTATTCATAAGTTTTGCCACAGGAGGATCAAGCTTAAGCGAACCTGCTCAATTAACTTCTTCTAAATTCAACACGCTTTTAGAAAAAGGCCAGATTGAAAAAGTCATTGTTTACAATAAAGCAGAAGCTGAGGTATATTTGAATGCTGCGGCTCTTAAAGACCCAGCAAACAAAAAAGTTGCTGAAGATATTTTCAAACAGCCAAACAAAGGGCCACATTACACTTTGGAAATTGGTAATGATCAAATCTTTCAGACTAAACTGGAAAAAGCAGTTAGCGAAGGAAAGCTGAAAGATTTCAACTTTCTTCAAAAAAATAACTGGAGCGATATTTTAATCAGCTTACTTCCTATCATCATCATAGTTGGTGTATGGATTTTCATTATGCGTAAAATGTCTGGCGGAGGCGCTGGAGGTGGCGGACAGATTTTCAATATCGGAAAATCTAAAGCGAAACTGTTTGATGAAAAAACAGACATTAAAACTACATTTAAAGATGTTGCTGGTTTAGAAGGCGCTAAAGAAGAAATTCAGGAAATTGTTGAATTCCTTAAAAACCCTGAAAAGTATACGAATCTTGGAGGTAAAATTCCGAAAGGAGCTTTATTAGTAGGACCTCCGGGAACTGGTAAAACTTTACTGGCAAAAGCTGTTGCTGGTGAAGCGCAAGTACCTTTCTTCTCTCTTTCAGGTTCAGATTTCGTAGAAATGTTTGTAGGAGTTGGTGCTTCACGTGTACGTGACTTATTTAAACAAGCAAAAGAAAAATCTCCTGCTATCATTTTTATCGATGAGATCGATGCTGTTGGTAGAGCAAGAGGAAAAAGCAATATGTCTGGCGGAAACGACGAAAGAGAAAACACTTTGAACCAATTACTGACAGAAATGGATGGTTTTGGTACAAATTCTAATGTAATCGTTTTGGCTGCAACGAACAGAGCAGACGTTCTTGATAAAGCTTTAATGCGTGCTGGACGTTTTGACAGACAAATTTTTGTTGACTTACCAGACATTCGCGAAAGAGCTGAAATCTTTAAAGTACACTTAGCTCCTATTAAAAAAGTTGAAGGTCTAGATTTAGATTTCTTAGCAAAACAAACTCCAGGTTTTTCTGGTGCTGATATTGCTAATGTTTGTAACGAAGCCGCTCTTATTGCTGCGCGTAACAACAAAGCTGCTGTTGACAGACAAGATTTCCTTGATGCTGTTGATAGAATCATTGGCGGTCTTGAAAAGAAAAACAAAATCATTACTCCAGAAGAGAAAAGAGCAATTGCAATTCACGAAGCTGGTCACGCTACTGTAAGTTGGATGTTAGAACACGCTGCACCTCTTATTAAAGTAACCATTGTTCCTCGTGGACAAAGTTTAGGTGCTGCTTGGTACTTGCCAGAAGAAAGACAAATCGTAAGAACAGATCAAATGTTGGACGAAATGTGTGCTACAATGGGTGGTAGAGCTGCTGAAAAAGTAACTTTCGACAGAATTTCGACTGGTGCATTAAGCGACTTAGAAAAAGTAACGCGTCAGGCTCGTGCAATGGTAACTATCTACGGATTGAACGATAAAATTGGAAACGTGACGTATTACGATTCAACTGGACAAAGCGAATATAATTTCTCTAAACCATATTCTGACGAAACAGCAAAAATTATTGACAAAGAAATTTCAGATTTAATCGAAGGTCAATACCAAAGAGCAATTCAGATTCTAGAGGAAAACAAAGATAAGTTAAATCAACTTGCTGATATTCTGATTGAAAAAGAGGTAATCTTTAAAGATGACTTAGAAAACATCTTCGGAAAACGTACTTTCGACAAAAATTTAGAAGAGGTAGTTTCATAACGAATTACCAAATACATAATAATATTTTTCAAAATCTTAATTCAAAAGTCCCTTTTGAATTAAGATTTTTTTATCTTTGAACGTTTTCAATTAACATGTAAAGCATTTCATATAAAAAATGAATTTTTTCAAAAAAATATTTGGCTCTAGTGAGGCCGCTTCTGACGAAGTGAACGAAAGCGAATATGCAGGAACTTCTGCGCAGAACAGTCATTTATCCTTAGATGAACAATTTATTTTCAATTTCAAAAAAAATGGAGGTAAATTCTTGTACTGCGAAAACATGGGAGAGGTTTCTGAACAATTTGAAAATATCTTAGAAGAAAATGACTGGTTTGAACAAGAAGTTTTATGTTACGAACCTGCTTTATTTGGTCTATTAGACGAAAACAAATTATTTTACATTGCCCCTGCTAAACCAAAATTCTTATTGGCAAGCTGCGAGAACCTTATTGCTGATGAAGGTTCTATTTTATTTTCATCAAAACAAATCAGACAGAACAAACCAAACGAATTACCTGCAAACATTGTTATTATAGCCACTACCAGCCAAATCCTACCAATGAAAAGCGACGGATTGAGCGCTATAAAACGCAAATATGAAAGAGACATACCTACTAATATCACTACAATAAAATATTTCGAAAAAGCGAAAGACGAAGATTTTACACAATACGGAAGTGTTGCAAAAAACCTTTATTTACTGCTTTTAGAAGATCTTTAAGATGAACGAAACACTGAAGAGAACCATTTCTGGTGCTGTTTATATCGCTTTATTACTAACTTCGATATTGTTTTCTACAGAAAGCTTCATTACTCTTTTTGGTGTTTTCCTGATTATTACGATATACGAATTTTCTAATATCGTAAACCTGAATAAAATATTTTCTATTCTCTTCGGAATTTCAATTTATGCCACAATTATCCTTGTAAGTCACTACAACAAACAGACTACTGTATTTATAAACGATACATTTAATTCTAATATCAGTTTAGAAACCAATATCAAACAGCTGGATTTAATCCTTCTGGCAGTTACCATTGTCGTTTCTATAAAATGCATCATATTCTTGTTTTACGATTCTGTTCAAAAAGTGAGCACTTCGTCAAAATACTTATACCTACTTGGATACATTACACTTCCATTTGTATTTATTGTCAAAATCTCTTTTGGAACAAATGATTATAATCCGAAAATTATCTTAGGATTATTTGTTTTGATTTGGACGAATGACACTTTTGCTTATTTGGTCGGAAAATCAATGGGAAAACACAAATTATTTGAACGCGTTTCTCCCAAAAAAACAATTGAAGGTTTTCTTGGCGGTGTAGTTTTTGCCGCATTTGCCGGCTTTCTAATTTCTAAACTCTACATTCAGCCAAAACCTGAATTTAGCAGCAAATCGATTTTAATCTGGACCATTATAGCGTTAATTGTGAGCCTTTTTGGAACTATTGGCGACCTGATAGAATCCAAATTTAAACGAATTGCAGGTGTAAAAGACAGCGGTTCGATAATGCCAGGTCATGGAGGTATTTTAGATCGATTAGATAGTGTTATATTTGTAGCACCAATTATATTTTTATTTTATCAAATTTTATATTATGTTTCATAAAGAAGGTGGCCCGTCTATTTTATTAGGTTCTGTTTTTACAGTAGCAGTACTTTTAATTGCTGATAAATTCATTGATATTGCTTGGCTGAGAATGCTTGTTCAATTTGCAGCACTTGTAATTCTGATTATTATTTTACAATTCTTTAGAAATCCTAAAAGAATTGCAGTTAGAAACAGCGATCACATTTTAGCTCCTGTTGATGGAAAAGTGGTGGTTATCGAGGAAGTTTATGAAGGAGAATATTTTAAAGATAAACGTTTACAGGTTTCTATTTTTATGTCGCCAATCAATGTGCACGTAACGCGTTACGCTATGGATGGCATCATTAAATTTAGCAAATACCATCCTGGAAAATTCCTTGTTGCTTGGCATCCAAAAGCAAGTGAAGAAAACGAAAGAACTACTGTAGTAATCGAAAACGAAACATTCGGCGCAATTTTATACAGACAAATTGCTGGTGCTTTGGCTCGTAGAATTGTAAACTACGCTAAAGAAGGAATGCAAGTTGTTCAGGGAACTGACGCTGGTTTCATTAAATTTGGTTCAAGAGTAGATTTATTTTTACCTTTAGGTACACCAATCAATGTTGAGTTAAATCAAAAAGCAATTGGTGGAAAAACAATTATTGCCACAAAAGCGTAAATGGCTGATAAAGATTTAGATATTCGCTTTAATAAAGCTGTAGAAGTCGCCATGACAATGACTCAAGCTTCGCTGCCACAAGACGTGCAGTTAAGACTTTATGCTTTTTACAAACAGGCTACTTTTGGAACAGCAGTTTACAATCAATCTCAAAATTTTGATTTACGAGATGCTTTTAAAACTAATGCCTGGATGCAGATAAGCCATATGTCTGTAGATGAAGCTAAAGAAAATTATATCGAGATTATCAATTCATTAACATCAAAATAAAAACATTATGAAGAAAAACGTTGTTCTTTTCAGCACTTTAGCTTCATTTTTACTATTATTTTCCTGTAAAGAAGATAAGCTGGTTGAAGTTGTTGAAGTTCCTCTTCCAACAAAAGAAGAAAAAATAACTATCGGTTCGCCAAATGATGTTAAAGCCGATCCTGGTTCTTTTGAAATGACAAAATTGCCATTTAATTATGATGCATTGGCACCAGACATTAGAAGCTTAACTTTAGAAACACATTATTCTAAGCATTATTTGTCGTATACAAATAATTTCAACAAAGAAATTCTTTCGACTGAATTTGAAAATATGCCTATTGAAGACATTTTAAAAAAAATGCCTCTTACGAATTTAAAACTTCGTCAGAATGCGGGTGGATATTATAATCATACTTTGTATTTTAATATTCTCAGCCCGAAAGAACAAACTCCAAAAGATACTCTTGCAGGCTCTATAAATAAAGAATTTGGTTCTTTCAACAATCTGACAAATCAGTTTAAAGCACAGTCAGAAAAGCAGTTCGGTTCTGGATGGGTTTGGCTGGTTGTGGATAGATATGGCAAGCTACAAATTACTACCACAGACAATCAAGATAACCCATTGATGAAGAATGCTCTGATTCCAGGAACTCCGATTATGGGAATCGATCTTTGGGAACATGCTTATTATTTAGATTACCAAAACAGAAAAGGCAGTTATATTGATGCTTTTTACAATCATATCAATTGGGAAAAAGTAAACGAATATTACGTTGAAGCACTCAAGAAGGTTAAAAAAGTATAGAAAACAAGCTGATGCAATTAAGTGTCAGCTTTTTTTTATACCTTTTAGGTACTTAAACGAAGATCATGAAAGATATTGCCAATCGTTTTGCAGAAAACCCTATATTATCTCCATCAGATATACCACCAAGCAGAGAAGGTCTTGAAATTACCTGCCTATTAAATCCTGGCGTTTTTAGGTTTCAAAATAAAATCTGGCTGGCTGTACGTGTCGCAGAAAGACCTAAACAAGCCGAAACGAGTATTTCGTTTCCAATTCTGACAGAAGCAGGAACAATTCAAATTATCGAAATCTTAAAAAATCATCCCGAACTTATTGCAACAGATGCCCGTGTAATTAACTATCAAGGAATCGATTATTTAACTACCTTATCACATATTCGCTTATTGTGCAGTGAAGACGGAAAACATTTTTATGAACCCGAAGATTACCCGCATTTGGTTGGCGAAGGAATACTGGAAACTTTCGGAATTGAAGATTGCCGTGTTTCTTTAATAGAAGATAAATATTACCTGACTTTTACTTCTGTATCTCCTAGCGGCGTGGGCGTAGGCCTGCGAACCACAACCGATTGGAAAAACTTTCAAAAACACGGAATGATATTTCCTCCTCACAATAAAGACTGTGCGATTTTTGAAGAAAAAATAAACGGCTTATTTTATGCTTTACATCGACCAAGCAGTGTAGATATTGGCGGAAATTACATTTGGATTGCCTCTTCTCCGGATGGCGTTCATTGGGGAAATCATGAATGCATTATCAAAACTAGAAAAGAAAGTTGGGACAGTAAAAGAGTCGGCGCGGGAGCTGCCCCCATAAAAACAGAATTGGGCTGGCTAGAAATTTACCACGGAGCCAACGAATTTCATCAATATTGTCTCGGTGCTTTTTTATTGGATTTGGAAGATCCTACGAAAGTAATTTCTAGAACAGAAACCCCAATTATGTTTCCGAAAACAAATTATGAATTGAGCGGTTTCTTTGGAAATGTCGTTTTTACAAACGGCCATATCCTTGATCCGGATGGCGATACACTAACAGTCTATTATGGCGCTTCAGACGAGTTTGTATGCGGGGCGACATTTTCTATAAAAGAGATTTTTTCTTTGCTTGAGAAAGTATAAAAACAAAAAATATTCTAACACATAGAAACATAGATTTTTGTACCGAAAAAGAATGTAAAAGAAACCAGTTTCTACACATAGCCAAACTATGCACACTTAAACTAGTGAAACGCCTTTTTTAAAGCCTAATTATCTATGTTTCTATGTGTTTAAAATCAACTCAAAAGACTAGTTAAATTATTTCAATTCTAAAATCAAAGATTCTGATAGCTCAATTGAGATTTTAGCTTCCCCTTGCCCATTTTGCACTTTCAATACAAACGTTTTATCTTTGTACAATTGATCTTTTAAATGATATTCCCCATCTTTTAAATTCCATTTTGAAATGAGTGATGAAGGCACTTTTAAATCAAATTTGCTTCCTTTTTCAGAAGAGAAATTAGCAACTACAATCAGCTTTTGACTTTCAGACCAACGTGCGTAAGAATATAGCAAAGCATCATAATTTTCATTATTTTGACGGTTTACCGTTTGAATTTCTTCAAAATTTCCCATCAAAGCACTACTGTTAATAGTAAAATTCAATAATCGTTTGTAAAAATCACGAAGCTGTTTTTCAGATTCAGAAAGCTGACCTCCATCAAATTTACCGCCATTCATCCAGCGCTGATGGTTTGGAACTCCGATATAATCAAAAATCGATGTTCGGGAGCGTTTTCCAAAACCAGCATCTTCATTTCCTGCCTCTCCTACTTCTTGTCCAAAATAAATCATTGTTGGCGAAGTGCTTATTGTTGCCGAAACCACCATTAAAGGCTTTCCTCTTTCTGGCGTTCCAGCAAATTCTGGACTTGCCAAACGCTGTTCGTCATGATTATCTAGAAAATGAAGCATATGATGCTCAATATCAGACATCCCGTTCTGGATTTTTGTCAACTCGTCTGGAGAAGATTTTCCACGAATAATATATTTCAGTTTATCATAAGTTTCTACTTTATCGTACAGATAATCCATTTTTCCCAAACGGATATAATTGCGATATTCATTCGGATTATAAACTTCTGCCAATAAAAATGCATTTGGATTTTTTATTTTAATGGATGAATTCATATAACTCCAGAATTCATATGGAACCATTTCGGCCATATCATAACGGAATCCGTCAACGCCTTTTGCTGTCCAGTATAATGCAATATCTCTAAATTTCTTCCAAGAATCAGGAACATCTTTATCTTGCCAAAAAGCAAAATGCTCTTGATACGATTTCTGGTCAAAACCAGCAGGAAGTTCAGGAAAATCTTTGCTTCCATCTGGACGCACTCCATAATTTACTTTTACCGTTTCGTACCAGTCATTTTGATCCGGCTTAATTTTACGAGAGCCATTTCCTGTCCATTTTGCTGGATTTTCATCAAATTTTCCATCAATAAGCAGATTTTTCTCTCCGTTTAAAGGAATGTCTCCATCAGGAATTTCAAAATGTTGTTGCGGAATATAATAGAAATTATTATCTCGTTTGTATTCAACCGTAACATCATCATCTGCACCAAAATCTTTTATTCCTTCTGGATTTGATTTCCCTTCATATTTTCTCGCAATATGATTTGGGACGATATCTATAATCACTTTCAAACCTGCATTATGAGTTCGCTTAATTAAAGCCTCAAATTCTTCTAATCGTTTTGCAGGATTTACCGCCAAATCTGGATTTACATTATAATAATCTTTTACGGCATAAGGAGAACCTGCACGACCTTTTACCACTTCTGGATCATCATTTGAAATTCCGTATGCCGTATAATCACGCACCAAAGCATGATGCGGAACTCCTGTGTACCAAATATAAGTAACACCCAAATCTTTTATTTCTTGAAGCGCTTTGTCTGTAAAATCATTAAATTTTCCCACTCCATTCTCCTCAATTGTTCCCCACGGTTTGTTGGTTGTATTTTTATTTCCAAAAAGACGAGTAAAAACTTGATACACTACAACTTTTTTTTCCGTTGCAGTTGGTTCGTTTGCTGTGCTCATTTTTAAATCTTTTGTTTTACAGGCTGAAAATAGAACCGTTAATGTTATTCCGGCTGCGATTATTTTTTTACTTATCATATTTTGGGCTATTCTTAACTTATCTTATTAGTTTTGATTCAAAAAAACTTGAAACAATTTTCTAAAATAGGTCATTTTTTAAAACTCCGAAAACGATTTATCTAATTTACAATGTTTTCAGATTAAAAAACACTACTACAACGTGAGAGTTGGAGTTTTTGTTGAAAAATTAAATAGCACTTAAATCCTACTTTAGACTGTTAATGACTTATTATAAATTAATCCTAATATCAGCCACAGGTTCTAACCTTTTTTATAAATTTGACAAAAATTTAATCAGTTGAAGAAATCACTCTTTTTCATATTCTATTGTCTGTTTCTTAGCGTACAATTTATTTCTGCGCAGGCAAAAAAAACTGCACAAACCCCGAAAACAATCGTCATCGAGAATGCTGACTTTTCTGATGTGGATCAGGTTAATGTGCCAGATGCGCTTTTACTTACCGGAAATGTAAAAGTAAACCATGACGGTGTAGTATTGACTTGCAACAAAGCCTATTTTTTTCAAAAAGAGAATTATCTAAAAGCATTCGGAAATGTACAGTTAGTACAGGGAGATACCTTATTTCTAAATAGTAAATATGCTGAATATAGCGGTAATGCAAAAAAAGCGTTTGCTACAGGAAATGCCGTTTTAACCTCACCAGATGCTACTTTGCAAACCGACACTATTAATTTTGATAGAAATGTTCAGGAAGCATTTTACAATACCAAAGGAACCATTGTCAATAAAGACAATACTTTGGTAAGTAAATCTGGAAAGTATTTTGTGAAAGAAAAGAAATTTCAGTTTCTGACTGAAGTTACGATTACAAATCCAAAGTATGTAATAAAATCAAACCATTTGGATTATTACAGCAATTCGGGACACACCTATCTTCTTGGCCCTTCCACTATTACGAGCAAGGCTAATTATATTTATACCGAAAAAGGTTTCTATGATACCAAGAAAAACTTAGCGCATTTTCTTCGAAAATCATACATAAAATACGATGACAGGCGTATAGAAGGCGATAGTTTGTTTTACAACCGAAATACCGAATTTGCTTCAGCAACACGAAATGTAAAAATTACCGACTCCATCAATAAAGGAATTGTAAAAGGCCATTATGCAGAGCTTTACAAACTGAAAGACTCGATGTTTGTTACTAAAAGAGCTGTTGCAATTAATCTTGTTGAAAATGACTCAGTTTACATTCACGGACAAAAATTAATGGTTACGGGAAAAGAAGGAGAAAGAATTTTGAGAGCATATAAAAATGTTCGTTTTTACAAAACAGATATGAGCGGTAAATGTGACTCTATACATTCTGATTCCAAAATAGCCTTAACAAAATTGATCGGAAATCCAATTCTTTGGAATGGAGAAAACCAAATTACAGGAGACGTAATGCACTTGATTGGCGATAATAAAACAAGAAAAATTGACTCTCTAAAAGTATTGAACAATACTTTCGTCTTGTCCAAGGATACACTCGGAACAGGATTCAATCAGGTCAAGGGACTCAATTTGTTTGGAAAATTCAGGGATGGAAAACTTCATGATGTTGATGTCATCAAAAACACCGAAGTAATTTATTATATGCGGAATGACACCAATGAACTGATCGGAATCAATAAAAATGTCAGTAGTAAAATCAATATGATATTGGAAAACAATGCCATTGAAACGATTACGTTCTTCAACAAAGTCGACGGAGATATTTTCCCTGAAGATGAACTTCCTGAAAATGCTAGAAAACTGCGAGGAATGAAATGGCGTGGTGACGAAAGGATAAAATCGAAAGACGATATTTTTACCGCAGAAGAAAACGAAGAAAATGACAAACTGATTAAACAAGGGAAAGATGAAGAAGAAAAAGGTAAAAATGTTCCGCTAAAAGTCAGAAAAGAAACTTTGAATTACGATAAGAAGAACCCTGCTGCTAAGACAGACACGAAAGCTAAAAATAAGTAGTTTTCAGTCTCAGTGACAGTTTACAATTCTTTGCGATTGTTTAAACCACAAAGTTAACTTAAGCGTAAAGTTAAAAACCTTAGAACCTCAGTAACTTTGCTACTTTGAACCAAAAAAGTTTTCAGTCACAGTCACAGTTTACAGTTAAAAACACAGAAGCTCAGAATCTTAGTATCTCAGCAAATTAGAAGCTAAAAAAATGAATCCAGATTTTATAAAATACCAAGCGCAAACCTCTCCTTACCCGCTCGGAATGGAAGTTTCGCATGCCATTGGCTCATACATTTACGATACAAACGATAAAAAATATTTAGATTTTGTTGCCGGAGTTTCAGCTTGTACTTTAGGACATCAGCATCCGAGAGTCAATCAAGCTATAAAAGAACAGTTGGACAAATATTCGCATGTGATGGTTTATGGTGAATATTCTCAAAGTCCAGCCGTCCAATATTGCAAAATGATGGCTTCTCTCCTTCCAGAATCTTTAAATAAAACCTATTTGGTTAATTCAGGTACTGAAGCGATCGAAGGCTCTTTAAAATTAGCCAAACGCGTTACAGGACGCAGCCAGCTTATTTCTTGCCACAACGCTTATCACGGAAACACAATGGGTTCTATGAGTGTAATGGGATTTGAAGAGCGAAAACAAGCTTTTAGACCTTTGCTTCCAGATGTTGATTTTATCACTTTCAATAACGAAGAAGATTTACAAAAGATAACTACTCGAACAGCCGCGATTCTTTTAGAAACTATTCAAGGAGGCGCTGGTTTTATTCAGCCAGAAAATAACTTTTTACAGAAAGTCCGCAAACGCTGCGATGAGGTTGGAGCATTAATGATTGTTGATGAAATTCAGCCAGGTTTTGGAAGAACTGGAAAACTTTTTGGTTTTCAAAATTACGATGTTGTTCCAGACATTGTAGTTATGGGTAAAGGAATGGGCGGCGGGATGCCGGTTGGCGCTTTTACTGCTTCTGCCGAAAAAATGGATCTTTTAACCGAAAACCCAAAACTAGGACATATTACCACTTTTGGAGGTCATCCTGTCATTGCGTCAGCTTGTCTCGCTACTTTGCAAGAATTAACTGAAACAAATTTAATGGCAGAAACGCTAGAGAAGGAAAAACTCTTCAGATCGCTTTTGGTACATCCTTTGATTACAGAAGTTAGAGGAAAAGGATTAATGCTTGCCGCCATGACAGAATCGGCAGACATTACAAACGAAGTCATTTTAACCTGTCAAGACAGAGGACTTATTTTATTCTGGCTTTTATTTGAAGCATGCGCCATACGAATTACACCTCCTTTAACCATTTCTGAAGACGAAATTAGAGAAGGATGCGCGATTATTTTAGAGGTGATGGATGAAATAATGAAGAAGAAGAACAACTAAAAATGCAAAATTTTTGAGCATGTTATTAATAAAATAGACAGAAATTAAAGCTCAATTTCTATTTTAAAAAAATCTTCCAATACAAATAAAAAAATGACAAAACCGAAGCTAATCCCTTAAGAATAAAGGAGATTTCTTCCCAAAATAGAATAAAAAACGCCATATATTGTTAATTAAATTGTTCAAAACAATTAATTTCTTATCCTTACAGCGATTATATGGTTGCCTAAATTTATAACAGGCTAATTTCAAAAATACGAAGTATGCAATTAAGCAACGAAGAAGAAGATTATAACCTATCCCTATCCAAATTTGAGTCAATGTTAAAAACCAACAAAGTACTCTTTTTTGATTCTGAAGAATTCGAAGAAATAATTCTTCATTATTTAGACATAGGTAAGGCTAATTTAGCAAAAAAGGCCTTGAAACTTGCATTAGACCAGCATCCAAAATCTACAGGCTTAAAATTAGTACAAGTAGAAATGCTAGTTTATGATGACAAACTCGACATTGCTGAAAAGCTTTTGAATGAGTTATACGCAATTGAACCTAACAACGAGGAAATCTATATCCAGAAAGCCAATATCTGTTCCAAAAGAGATCAGCACGAAAAAGCAGTTGAACTGTTAAAAATTGCGCTTCAATATACTGACGATTATGCTGACGTGTATAATTTGATTGGAATGGAATATCTTTTTATGGATAATCTCGAGCTTGCAAAGGACAGTTTCATCAAATGTCTTGAAGAAGACTTAGAAGATCAATCTGCTCTCTATAACGTAGTATATTGTTTTGAATTTTTAGATCAAAACCAAGAAGCTATTGTATATCTTAACGAATACATCAACAGAAATCCGTACAGCGAAATTGCTTGGCATCAGCTTGGGCGTCTTCATTATGGCGTAAAAGAATACGAAAATGCTATTCGCGCATTTGATTATGCAACACTGATTGATGATGAATTTTTAGGGGCTTTTATGGAAAAAGCGAAAGCTTATGAACGCCTTAAAAAATACAATGAAGCAATTGAAAGCTATAACAGAACCATCGAATTGGACGATGCCACTTCGTATGCTCTGTTGCGAATTGGAAAATGTTACGAAAAACTTGGAAATTTAGCGAAAGCAATCCAATATTATAATCAAACTGTACACGAAGATCCGCTTTTAGACAAAGGTTGGATTGCGATAACAGATTTTCATCTTCGCCAGAAAAACTATCAAAAAGCACTATTTTTTGTGAATAAAGCTTTGGCAATCGACAATCAGAATCGTTTGTATTGGAAAAGATATGCTACGATAAACAAACAGATGAATTTCTTTGAAGAAGCCGAATTTGGTTTCAGAAAAGCAGTTGAATTTGGAGATTATGCATTAGACACTTGGTTATACTGGGTTGATATTCTTCAGTTTTTAGGGGAATTTGAAACGGCTATTCAGACTTTATTGCAGGCGACAGAATATTTCCCTGAAGAGAACGAAATCGAATACCGTTTGGCTGGATTGTATTTTATGATTCAAGACAATACAAAAGCTAAATTTCATTTAAGCAACGGATTACGTTTAAACTTTGACAACTATATCTTGATTGAAGATTTGTTTCCAGTAGTTTGGACAAAAAAAACAGTAAAAAATTATATAGAAAAACATCGTAAATAAGAATGGTTGATATTTTATTAAGAAGACGTTTTGGATTATTAGGACGCAATATAAGCTACTCTTTTTCAAAAGGTTATTTTACAGAGAAATTTAATAATGAAGTTTTTGCTGGAAACAGCTATGAGAATTTTGACATTTCTGAGATTAATTACTTCACAGAATTAATTAAAAACAATCCTGATTTAAAGGGATTAAATGTTACTATTCCTTACAAAGAACAAGTTATTCCTTTCTTAGATAAACTATCAAAAAAAGCTGCTCTAATTGGCGCCGTGAATACTATTAAATTTACCAAAAGCGGTAAACTAAAAGGCTACAACACCGATTATTACGGATTCAAAAAGTCTTTAAAACCATTATTAGAGCCTCACCATAAAAAAGCTCTTATTCTAGGAACAGGTGGCGCTTCTAAAGGTGTTGCTTTTGCTTTGGACGAATTGGACATTCCGTACACTTTTGTTTCTAGAGAAGCAAAAGAAAACATTATTGATTATGATTTGATCAACGCTACTACTTTTGATAATTTTCAAATTATAATTAATTGTACCCCAGTTGGAACAAGTCCGAATGTTGAAGCTTGTCCGAATTTGCCTTACGAGTTTTTTACAGAAAAACATATTGCTTACGATTTAATCTATAATCCTGCAGAAACCACTTTTCTGCGAAAAGCAAAAGAAAAAGGTGCTTTAATTAAAAATGGACACGATATGCTTATTTTTCAGGCTGAAAAAGCTTGGAAAATCTGGAACAAATGAGGTAAAATGTTAAAGTAATTTTTGTAAATTAGTCTACTCATTTGCAGACAGTTATGAAGAAACAATTACTTTACTTTAGCATTTTTTTTCTTATTACAGTTCTTGCATCAGCCCAAGACGAAGATATAGACAGAAGCAATAGTCCGTTTACTGAGCCTAGATATCATTACTTTCTGCAGACCATTCTATTATACAATGAATATTTAGACACTAAAAATGGTTCGTATAACACTACCAATCTGCGTGTGTTACAGCCAATTGGCAACAAAGCGTGGAATCTGAGGTTTGATTTGCCTTTAATCTCGACTAACTCTAACTCTATCAATCAAACTGGACTTGGTGACGTAAGCGCTGGAATTAGTTTTATCCCTTATTTTAAAAAGACCAGCGGAATTGGCCTTAGGACTCGTGTAATCTCAAATTCTGCTGCAGACCCAAGTTTTGGCACAGGAAAATGGGTAGTAATTCCAGCAGGTATTTTTGCAAAATACTTCAATCAAAAGAAATTCTTATGGCTTGCGACTGTTGAACATTCCCAAAGTTTTGCAGGATCAAGCAATCGAAGTGATGTAAGCGTAACATTATTCGAAAACAACCTATTATGGTTTTTTGGCAAAAATTGGATTGCTACAGATGTAGCTTTTAGATACAATTACGTTCTAGACGGCTTTCAAAATAATGCCTTTATGGAATTTGGCCGAAAAATCACCCCAACAAATTTAGTATATGTGCACCCTAGCGTAGCATTTGGAGGTGAAAAGTCATATAATTTTGGTATGGAAGTGGGGCTATTGGTTTTGTTTTAATGTAAAACAAACTATCGATTCAGATTCGCTTTTTACGATTCATCTATTTTTTAATTAAAAAAATCACAAAAATATTATTTCCAACTTATCAATTAAAACAGTAAAAATTAATATATCGTACTGCTAAATTGAATTAAATAATAAGAATTTCATCGCAAATTAGCGTATAAACAAAGGATTTATTTTGTATTTAGAAACACCTTTACTATCTTTCGCACTGTTTAAAATAAAAACCTTATACATTTTAAGATGTTAGAAGAAAAGAATGATAACCTGCATGAAGCAGACGGAAAAACTGGAATCGAAATAAATGATTCTGTAGCAAATGATGCAATTGAAATCTCAGATTCGCAAAGTCTGACCGAAGATTTGGTCACAGAAACTGAAAATGAATTAGCTAATCAAGGAGATGCTCATCAAGAAGCATTAGATGTCATTACCAATTCAAATGCTGCTGAAAGCGAAGACGAAACTTTGAAGGAACGTCATGACATTCCTATGCAAGATTATAACACGTTTTCGATGGATGCGCTCGTTGATGAACTTAAAAAACTGGTGAATATAGACAAAGTAATGTCTGTAAAAGATCATATAGAAGAAATCAAAAAGGCTTTCCTGTTACAATATCACCATCTTATAGAAGAGAAAAAGGAAGAATTTTTAGCTTCTAATCCAGATCCTAACGAAGAATTTGAATATCATCTTCCTTTAAAATCAAAATTTGACGAATATTATAACGTTTTTAGAGAGAAAAGAAATGCTCATTTTAAACATTTACAGACCAATTTAAAAACCAATTTAGATAATCGTCTGGCTATTGTTGAAGAATTAAAGGAATTAATTAATCCGCAGGAAAATATCAAAGACACTCTTAAACATTTTAATGAATTAAGAGAAAGATGGAAAAATGCAGGTCCCATTCCTAAAGACAAATACAACCACGTTTGGAACAATTACCATTTTCACGTTGAGAACTTCTACGATTATCTTCATTTAGACCGCGAGGCTAGAGATTTAGATTTTAAACACAACTTAGAATTAAAACAAAAAATTATAGCTCGCGTTGAAGAATTGGTAAACGATGCTGACGTTAATAAATCATTCCGCGAATTACAGGATTTACACCGAATCTGGAAAGAAGAAATCGGACCAGTTTCTAAAGAACACCGTGATGCGATTTGGAATCAGTTTAGCGAGCTGACCAAAAAAATACACGACAAGAGAGAGCTTTTATTTGAAAGCCAAAGAGCAAATGAGCAAAAAAATCTTGAGGCTAAAAAAGAAATCATTGCTAAAATTGAAGCACTCGGAAATGAAAAAGTAAATTCTCATTCGCAATGGCTTGTTCAAATTCAAAAAGTAGAAAATCTGAGAAATGAGTTTTTTGCAGCCGGAAAAGTTCCTTCTGAAGTGAATGAAGAAACTTGGGCCGCTTTTAAAACTGCTGTTAGAAATTTCAACGCTTTCAAGAATTCGTTCTACAAGGACATTAAAAAAGACCAAAACGATAACTTAAATAAAAAACTGGCTCTAGTTGCAAAAGCAAAAGAATTACAGGAAAGCACCGATTTCCAAGCTACCACTCCTATAATGAAACAAATCCAGGAAGAATGGAAACAAATTGGTCATGTCCCTAAAAAATATTCAGATAAAATCTGGAAAGAATTCAAGGACGCCTGCAACCATTATTTCGACAAGTTAAAAGAACACAAATCTGAGGAAAATAGTGAAGAAGTTGCAGCTTTTGACAATAAAAAAGCCTATTTGGATGTATTGAGAGCTTTCCAATTGACTGGAGAACACAAAACAGACTTAGATGCTATAAAAGCGCACATCGAAACTTGGAAAGGATTCGGAAAAGTTCCTTTTTCTAGAAGACACATCGAAGGAAAATTCAATAAAATCTTGGATGCTCTTTTTGAAAAACTGAGCTTAAGCAAAAAAGAATCTGAAATGATGCGTTTTGCAAACCGTCTTGATTCTCTGACTGACAGCAATGATACGCGCAAATTAGACAATGAAAAAATCTTTATCATGCGCAAAATTGAAGAAGTGCAAAATGAAATTTTTCAATTGGAAAATAACATTCAGTTCTTTACCAATACAAAAAATGCTAAAAAAGAGAATTCAATAGTTACAGAAGTACGTAAAAATATCGCTATTCACAAAGAAAGCCTTGAAGTTTGGAAGGATAAATTGAAACAATTAAGAAACTTGGGACAAGAATAAACACTTGAAGTTCCAACTTTTATAAATTCCAAATTCCAATTAACAACGCTTAATTGGAATTTGGAATTTTATTTTTTTTTATAATTTAAAAAGATGCAATAACAATCATTGTGTCTTTTTTTTTACCCACAAAGTTCACATAGCGTTGTCTTACTATGATGATGCAAACTTTGACAAAGATTACAAATCCTAAGACAAACTTAAAAACTTTGCATTCTTTTCGTATCCCGATAGTTATCGGGATTGCGCACTTTGCGGTTAAAACTCACTTCAACCTAAACCTAAAACTTAACAATACAATTAAATTTCATAAAATTATTCTGCAAAATATTGATTATATTTGAGTTACCACTATTCATTAACTTCAAACGAATAACATTTAATATTAATTTTTAAATAATAAGAATATGAAATTTACAAGAAAAGCACACGCCAACTGGACAGGAACCGGTATGGAAGGAAAAGGAACAATTAGTACGCAAAGTACAACTTTAGATAACGCACAACTGTCTTTTAAAACAAGATTTGCAGATGGTGTTGGAACAAATCCAGAAGAATTGGTTGCAGCAGCTCATTCTGGCTGTTTTACGATGCAATTAAGCTTTTTACTTAACGAAGCTGGCTTTACAGCTGATGATTTAACTACAGAAGCTACAGTAACTTTTGAAGACGGGACAATTACTTTAATCCATTTAGATTTAAAAGGTAAAGTTCCTTCCATTTCTGCTGAGCAGTTTGCTTCAACAGCAGCTAAAGCAAAAGAAATTTGTCCGATTTCAAAATTGCTAAATACAACTATCACTTTATCTGCTGAATTAATCAGCTAAAGACATAAAAAAAACATCCGCCTCGGCGGATGTTTTTTTTTATTTTCAAAAGCTAATAATTACATTTTTGCTTTTAAAGCTTTAGCTTCTGCAGTCATTTCAAGAGCATTGTAAACTCCTAATAATGTTTTAGAAACATCTTCGTTTTTAGGATCTAATTCGTTCGCTTTTTTAAGGTATGGAATAACTCCTTTGAAAACAGCTTCTCTTTGCGCTTTTAACACATCGTAACGTTTCATGTCTTTAGCAGAAGTTCCCAATTTGTTCATCTCGTCAATGATTGGTTTTTCAGCTTCTAATTTTAAAGCAGCAAGATTTAAATAAGCATTTGTGTAATCAGGATTGATTTCGATTGCTCTTAAATAATATTTCTCAGCATCTGCATTGTTCTTAGCTCCAGCACTAATTACTCCTAAATTAAATACTAAATCAGCATTGTTCGGATCTTTTTGCAAAGCCTCACCAACTAATTTTTTGTACATATCGAAGTCCTTAGTCTCTAAGTATAAATTAGCTTCCGTTAAAATTAAAGAAGAATCCTCTGGGTTTGCTTTTCTAGCGTCAGCGATTGCTTTTTTAGCATCTTCTGTACGTCCTTTTTGAACTAAAATTAACGCCAAATTTTTGTAGATTTCACCTCTTTTAGAAGGAATAGCCTCAGTTTTAGGTTTTTCGTGAGTTCCTAATTTAATAGCTAAATCTCTTTCTTTAGCGTTAGCAAAGTTATCTTCATTACCGTTAGCTTTGTTTACAGCCAAGTATAAAGTTCCTTTTCCAGAAAAGTTTAATTTTTTCAACTCTTCATACATTGGCAAAGCAAGATCAAAATCTTGTGAGTTTACAGCTGTTGAAGCGGCATAATACAAGTTAATCGTATCTTTTTTGTCTAATTCATATGCTTGGTACAATTTCTTTGCACCGTCAACATGTTTGTTTGCTTGTGTATCAGCAATTGCAGAATTAATCAACAATCCTTTAATATTAGTGATTGATGCTGCTGCTTGAGTAGAATATTTCTGTTTTCCAGAAGCTTTTTCAACATCAATTAATTTTTTGTAGCTGTCTGCTGCTGCTAATAAGTTTTTACCTTCTTCAACTTTTTTGTTTGCAAGGTCAAGAAAAGCATTTCCTTGTACGAAATAATATTGTGCTTGTTCTGTATCTTTAGCGTTTGCAATTAAGCTTTCAGCATCTTTCAATTGTGCAAGAGCACCTTGTGCATCTCCGCCTTTTAAAGCTTTTTCAGCATTCTTAATTTGATCTTTTTGAGCAAACGTAGCTACAGAGATCAGTAATGCTGATGCAAGTATTACATATTTACTTTTCATAATGATATTTGTTTGTATTTAATTTTTTGTTTTTACTTATTCTTCAGACTCTTCGTCTTCTGCTTCTGAATCGTCTTCATCTTCCACCTCTTCATCATCAGAGTCATCATCATCTTCTGCAGTTCCGTCATCTTCAAGAACTTCCATATCTGGCTTCACTCTTTCGATTGCAGTGATTACATTTCCGTCTTCATCTACTTCAACTTCTTCAGCATCGTCTTTCATCACAGTTGTAACGGCAGCGATAGAGTCTTTACCTTTAAGGTTAATTAATCTAACACCTTGAGTAGCACGCCCCATAACACGTAAATCTTCGATTGCCATTCTGATCGTTAACCCAGACTTATTGATAATCATTAAATCGTCTGCGTCTGTAACCGCGTTGATAGAAATTAGTTTACCCGTTTTTTCCGTGATGTTAAGCGTTTTAACCCCTTTACCTCCACGGTTTGTAATTCTGTACACATCTTCTCCATCGTCGTCAACCAATTTAGTACGTTTTCCGTATCCATTTTCAGTTACGACTAAGATTTGAGATGTCGAAATATCATTTTTATCAACCGTTACCATTCCGATTACTTCGTCAGTTTCGTCTTTTAAAGTAATTCCACGAACTCCAGAAGCTGTTCTTCCCATCGGACGTGTTTTAGTTTCCTCAAAACGAACCAATTTACCAGATTTAACTGCTAAGATAATTTGGCTTTCTCCGTTTGTCAGCTGAGCTCCAATTAGCTCATCACCTTCTTTAATTGTAATTGCAGCAACTCCATTCGCTCTTGGTTTAGAATATTTCTCTAGAGAAGTTTTCTTCACCTGACCTTGTTTTGTTACCATTACAAGATTATGCGTATTAATATAATCTTTATCTTTTAAGTCCTGCGTACAAATGAAAGCTTTTACTTTATCATCGCTTTCAATATTTACCAAGTTCTGAATTGCTCTACCTTTTGCTGTTTTGCTTCCTTCTGGAATTTCATAAACACGCATCCAGAAACATTTTCCTTTTTGCGTAAAGAACATCATATATTGATGGTTTGTCGCCACGAACATGTGCTCTAAGAAATCTTGATCTCTTGTTCCAGCGCTCTTCTGTCCAACTCCACCTCTATTTTGTGTTTTGTACTCAGATAAGTTGGTACGCTTGATGTAACCTGCATGCGAAATAGTAATCACTACATTTTCGTCAGCAATTAAATCTTCAATACTTACATCACCTCCAGAATACTCGATTTGAGAACGACGATCATCACCGTATTTATCGCGAATTTCTGTAAGTTCTTCTTTAATCAAGTCAATTCTTAAATTAACATCTGCTAATAAAGCTTTTAAATGCTCGATTAACTTCATTAATTCGTCAAACTCAGCTCTTAACTTATCTTGTTCTAGACCTGTTAACTGACGCAAACGCATCTCAACAATTGCACGAGCCTGAATATCTGACAATTTAAATCTTTCGATTAATTTTTCTCTTGCTTCGTCTGTGTTTTTAGAACCTCTAATTAACGCAATTACTTCGTCGATATTGTCAGAAGCAATGATTAATCCTTCTAAAATATGCGCTCTTTCTTCTGCTTTGCGCAATTCGAACTGGGTTCTTCTCACAACTACATCATGACGGTGCTCAATAAAGTAGTGAATCATATCTTTCAGATTCAGCAATTGAGGGCGTCCTTTTACTAATGCAATATTATTTACACTAAAAGAAGACTGTAACTGAGTGTATTTGTATAAAGTATTTAAAACTACGTTTGGCGTAGCATCACGTTTTAAGATATAAACGATACGCATACCACTTCTATCCGACTCGTCACGGATATTGGCAATACCTTCGATTTTTTTCTCGTTAACTAAATCAGCCGTACGTTTGATCATTTCGGCTTTATTAACTTGGTATGGAATTTCAGTTACGATGATGCATTCTCTTCCATCAACCTCTTCAAAACCAACTTTAGCACGCATTACAATACGTCCTCTACCCGTTTTAAAAGCTTCGCGAACACCTTCGTATCCGTAAATTATACCTCCAGTTGGGAAATCTGGAGCTTTAATATGAGTCATTAACTCATCAACTTCAATATCATTATTATCAAGATACGCCAAAGTACCATTGATAACTTCAGTTAAATTGTGTGGCGGCATATTAGTCGCCATACCAACTGCAATACCTGTTGCTCCGTTTACTAATAAAGTAGGAACTCTTGTTGGCATTACTTTAGGCTCGTAAATTGTATCGTCAAAGTTCAATTGAAAATCAACTGTTTCTTTTTCGATATCGGCCATAATCTCTTCAGAAATTTTACGCATTCTGGCCTCAGTATAACGCATTGCTGCAGGACTGTCTCCATCGACAGAACCAAAGTTACCCTGTCCGTCAACTAATAAATAACGCATACTCCATTCCTGCGCCATACGCACCATTGCATCGTAAACAGAGGTATCACCGTGTGGGTGATACTTACCCAGAACCTCCCCTACAATTCTCGCAGACTTTTTGTGGGCAGATCTTGATGTTACACCTAAATCATACATTCCGTAAAGAACTCTTCGATGCACTGGTTTCAAGCCATCTCTAACATCAGGAAGTGCTCTCGATACAATTACTGACATCGAATAATCAATGTAAGCTGACTTCATTTCATCCTCTATGTTAATAGGAATTAACTTTTCTCCTTCAGACATAAGTTGTTATATTAAATAATTATATTAGTTTTCAAAGCGTGCCAAGATACGTTTTTTTGAAATTTTTTCAGCTATTTCCTTACACTTATTTCAATGATTTATTAACAACTTTATTTTGCCTTTTAGTTAATAAATTAAACGTTTTTTAACGCTTTTATTGCCTTTTTTTTCGTCTATTAGCTGACAGGAGATGTCGATGGGTACGGTTTTTGTTTTTAAAACTGTAATTCACTAAATTTACAATACCAATTATATATTATGGATGATAATTTTTCACCAAGAGTAAAAGATGTAATTACGTACAGTAAGGAAGAGGCTCTACGTCTAGGGCACGACTTTATTGGTACAGAACATCTTATGCTAGGTATTTTGAGAGATGGTAACGGAAAAGCTATTCATATACTTAATAACCTAGCTGTCGATTTAGATCATTTACGCAGAAAAGTAGAGATACTGAGCCCTGCCAACCTGAGCGTTGAAGTAAATGCAGAAAAGAAAAACCTTCATCTTACCCGACAGGCCGAAAGAGCCCTGAAGACCACTTTTCTAGAAGCAAAAGTATTTCAAAGTTCATCAATTAGCACGGCACATTTGCTGTTATGTATCTTGAGAAACGAAAACGATCCAACAACCAAGCTGCTTAATAAACTAAAAATAGATTATGATGTGGCTAAAGAACAGTACTTAAATATGACTCCAAACGAAGAAGAATTCTTAGAAAACTTGCCAAGAAACGAATCGTACAATGACGATTCAGGACAAGATGACAGTCTAAAAGAAAGCAGCTTTAACAATCCCGCCAATAAGTCAAACAAAAAATCTAAAACTCCAGTTTTAGATAATTTTGGGAGAGATTTAACAGAAATGGCTGAAGAGGGAAAATTAGACCCTGTTGTAGGACGAGAAAAAGAAATTGAGCGTGTATCGCAAATTTTAAGCCGTAGAAAAAAGAACAATCCGCTTCTTATTGGAGAGCCGGGAGTTGGTAAATCTGCTATTGCAGAAGGACTTGCTTTGCGCATTATCCAAAAGAAAGTATCTCGTATTCTTTTCCATAAACGTGTTGTTACTTTAGATCTTGCAAGTTTAGTTGCCGGAACAAAATACAGAGGACAATTTGAAGAAAGAATGAAAGCCGTAATGAACGAGCTTGAGAAAAACGATGATATTATTCTTTTTATAGACGAGATCCATACTATTGTAGGGGCTGGTGGAGCAACAGGTTCGCTTGACGCTTCAAACATGTTCAAACCTGCATTAGCTAGAGGTGAAATCCAATGTATTGGTGCTACCACTCTTGACGAGTACAGACAATACATTGAGAAAGATGGCGCTTTAGAAAGACGTTTCCAAAAAGTAATCGTTGAACCAACTTCTGTTGAAGAAACAATCGCTATTTTGAATAACGTAAAAGACAAATACGAAGATCACCACAATGTAACTTATACTCCAGAAGCTATTGAGGCTTGCGTTAAGTTAACGAACAGATATATGTCTGAGCGTTTCTTACCAGACAAAGCTATTGATGCGATGGACGAAGCTGGTTCACGCGTGCACATTACCAACATTGATGTTCCGAAACAAATTTTGGATCTAGAACGTCAATTGGAAGAAGTTCGCGAAATGAAAAATATGGTTGTTAAAAAACAAAAATATGAAGAAGCAGCCAAACTTCGTGATGATGAAAAACGTATCGAAAAAGATCTTGCGTTAGCACAAGAACAATGGGAAGAAGATTCTAAAAACAACAGAATCGAAGTTACAGAAGACAATGTAGCTGATGTTGTTTCTATGATGACTGGAATTCCTGTAAACAGAATTGCGCAAACAGAAAGCAACAAATTGGCTCAATTGCCAGAATTGATTCAGAATAAAGTAATTGGTCAAAACGAAGCCGTTCTTAAAATCGCTCGTTCTATCCAACGTAACAGAGCCGGACTTAAAGATCCTAATAAACCAATTGGTTCATTCATTTTCTTAGGTCAGACTGGTGTTGGTAAAACACAATTGGCTAAAGTATTAGCTAAAGAGTTATTCGATTCAGAAGATGCTTTAGTTCGTATCGATATGAGTGAATACATGGAGAAATTTGCGATTTCTCGTTTAGTTGGAGCGCCTCCAGGATACGTCGGGTACGAAGAAGGCGGTCAATTGACTGAGAAAGTTCGCAGAAAACCATACTGTGTGGTTCTTTTAGATGAGATCGAAAAAGCGCACCCAGATGTATTCAACATGATGCTTCAAGTTTTAGATGACGGATATTTGACAGATAGTTTAGGTCGTAAAATTGACTTCAAAAATACTATCATTATCATGACATCTAACGTTGGTGCACGCCAATTGAAAGATTTCGGACAAGGTGTTGGATTCGGAACTGCTGCAAGAACAGCTCAGGCCGATGAAAATTCAAAAAGCATTATCGAAAATGCATTGAAAAAAACTTTTGCTCCTGAGTTCTTAAACAGAATTGATGACGTAATTGTATTCAACGCACTAGAAAAAGCTGATATCGATTTGATTATCGAAATCGAATTGAAAAAACTATATTCTCGCATTGCAGAGTTAGGCTACAAATTAAGCTTAACAGACAAAGCTAAAGCGTTTATTGCCGAAAAAGGTTTTGACAAACAGTTTGGAGCTAGACCGTTGAAAAGAGCAATTCAGAAATATGTTGAAGATTTATTAGCAGAAGAAATCATCACTTCAAAAATACATTCTGGTGATGAAATCTGGATGGATCTAAAAGATGATTCACAAGAATTATCAGTTGAAATCCATAAAGCTGAAGAGCCGACGAATCAATAAATTAGTCAAAATTTATAACAGAAATAACTTACCCGTTACGTTTTCATAACATAACGGGTATTTTTTTTATTAAAAATCACTATCTTTAGTAAAAGCAAATAGCTATTTTTGAATTTAAATTCTATAATAAAAAACAAAATATGCTTCAAAACAAAGTCATTTTAGGCAGCGAAGAATGGTGCTCATTTCCAGAACTTGGAATCCCGACAATTAAGGCTCGTGTAGATTCTGGTGCCAAAACTTCGGCAATGCACGCTTTAAACATAGCGCCTTTTATAAAAAATGATGCCAATTGGGTTAAATTCGACATTAATCCGATTCAGAATAATATCAAAACCATTATTCATTGTGAAGCACCTTTGGTCGACAAGCGAATTGTAAAAAGCTCGAGCGGTTTTAGAGAACATCGTTATGTGATCCAAACCAGCTTGAAAATTGGCGATGCCAAATGGCCAATCGAAATGACTTTGACTAATCGCGATTCTATGGGTTTTAGAATGCTTTTAGGACGCGAAGCTATGAGCGGAAGGGTTTTAGTAGATCCTGAACAAAAATACCTTTTAGGACAGCCTACAGCAGAATCTTTAAAAGAATTATATCAAAACTCAGAAAAAGCAAAAACCGGTTTACGAATTGGTCTTTTGGCCAGCAATCCAGAATTGTATAGCAATAAAAGAATCATGGAAGCCGGCGAAATGCGCGGCCATGAAATGCATTTCCTTAATATCAAGGAATGTTACATGAAATTGGATGCCAAGAAACCTGAGATTCATTACAGAGGCGGAAAAATCCTTAACGAATTTGATGCTATTATTCCAAGAATTCGTCCGAGCATTACTTTCTACGGTTGTGCTTTAACACGTCAGTTTGAAGCTTTGAAGGTTTTTGTTTTGAATTCTGCTACAGCCATTACTCAATCTAGAGATAAATTATATTCTTTACAATTATTACTGAATAGCGGAATCGATATTCCAACTACTGGATTTGCCAATTCTCCGCTTGATACAGACAATTTAATTAAAATGGTTGGCGGTTCACCTTTAATTGTAAAATTATTAGAAGGAACACAGGGAAAAGGTGTCGTTTTGGCTGAAACAAAAAAAGCTGCAGAAAGTGTTATCAATGCTTTCAAAAGTTTAAATGCCAACATTTTAGTTCAAGAGTTTATTAAAGAAGCCAACGGAAAAGACATTCGCTGTTTTGTGATTGACGGAAAAGTGGTTGCTGCAATCCAACGTGAGGCTATGCCTGGCGAATTTAGAGCAAACATTCACCTTGGCGGAACGGCATCTGTTATTAAAATTACTCCTGAAGAGAAAAAGATTGCCATTAAAGCGGCAAAAGCAATGGATCTAAAAGTTGCGGGTGTTGATATTATTCGCTCTTCTAAAGGTCCGTTATTGCTTGAAGTAAACTCTTCCCCAGGTCTTGAAGGAATTGAAGGCGCAACCAACAAAGATGTGGCCGGAGAAATGATTAGAGCTATTGAAAAGAATTTTAAATTATAATTAATTTAGTCTTTTTCAACACTCCATTTATGAAAAAAATCACAATCTTTCTAATTTTAATCCTATTTGGATGCAGTAAAAATGATTGCACTAATAATGAAAAGATTAGAAAGATTGAAACTGATAAAATTATAGAAACCCTTTTCCAACAAAAATATATAGAGAATTATAAAAATTCATATACGTTTTGCATTAGTCTCAGAAAACTCAAAATCAACACAGAAAGTTTATATACCGATTCAACAAAAAAAATAAAAACTGTAAAGCTTCCCAGGATTGGCCCAAAAATTTTTGAAAATGCTGAAATCTATATTGAAAACCTTCTTGAGGTAAATTTAAATGGGAAAAAGTTTTTTAACCTCAATGATTCAATAAATTTTGTCAAACAAAATAATTGCTTTTTAGAATATACATTACCCAAAACAGTCAGCAGAAAGGTAAAAACAATTTCAGTTTTTCAAGCAGAAAAAGACGAAAACTTCATTATTTTATCAGTTCCTATTTTTTCTGAAGACAACAAAAAAGTCTATATCAAAGTTGATTATTATCCCAAAAGATATCAGTATGGAACATCTCTATATCTAGCAAAAATAGATAGTGTTTGGAAAGTCATATCAAGTAAAGACTATTACGGTACCTACTGATTTTTTTATTATTTTAAAAGCTTTGTCAAAATCCTAAACTTTGAAAGAGCTTTTTTTATTTAACTTTAAAATAAAAAAAATGACTTTTCCTTATTTAGATATAATCATTCGAAGTGTTGCCGTTTATTTTTTCATGACAATTGCTTTACGAATATTTGGCAAAAAAGAACTTTCTCAATTAAACACAGCCGATGTAATTCTTATTTTATTAATCAGCAATTCTGTTCAGAACGCAATGGTTGGTCCTGATACAAGTTTAACGGGAGGATTAATTGCTGCTTTGGTGTTGTTTGTAATAAATTTTGTCATTAAAAAACTGACTCGTAAGTACAAAACTCTTAGCAATATACTGTTGGATAAACCAGAAGTATTAATTCACGACGGAAAATTAGACTTTAAAGCTTTAAGCAGATTAGATATTTCTGACGAAGAGCTTAAAGAAGCCATGAGAGAACACGGAATTGAATTTTTTAAAAATGTAAAACTGGCCATGTTAGAAATTGACGGAACGATCAGTATCATTTCTGAAGATCAAAACCAATTAAAACAGACGCATTACAAACGCAGACATAACCGTAAAAACCTTCAAAAGTTTTAATTTTTAACGAATCAAAATCAACTACTCGTTACGGATTCGTTTATTTCCCAACTTGAATCCTAACCGCTCCTAAACCATCTTTAAAATCATCTGCTTTTTCGTATTTCGGAGTAACGATTTCCTTTCCTTCTTTGTCAATAAAACCATATTGGCTATTCAACTTTATTACAGCTATTCCATCTTTAAAAGATTCAATCAAATCATATTTTACAAACGTGATTTCTTTTCCTGCCTTATCAATCAATCCATATTTATCGCCTAATTTCACTTGAATCAAATCCTCGTTCAAAACCATAAAATCGTATTGTATTGGCACAATTTCTTTTCCTTCATTATCTAAGATGCCATATTTATTTTCCTGTTTTACAATTGATACATTGTCTTTAAAATAAAAATTCATATCGTACTTCACAGGAATTACAATTTTTCCGTCTTCACTAATTATTCCATATTTAGAATTAGATTCTACTATTGCAACACCATCTTTAAAATTCTGTACGCGATCATAAGTTGGCGGAACAACCTCTTTCCCAATCTGATCTACAATACCAAATTTGCCATTTAATTTCACAACTGCAAACCGATCTGTAAAATCAATTATTTCGTCATATTTTGGACTTATTTCTTCTCCAACCACATCTATAAAACCCCATTTATTATTCAGTTTGACAGCTGTTATTTCAGGTGATAAGGCTTTTACATCATCGTATTTTTTAGTTAGCAAAACATCAGAAGATTTAACTAAATATTGAGCTTTAGCATTTTTATTGCTCACTATTATCCAATTCGGTTTGTTAATTATTTCATCATAAATACAGCGAATAACTTCTTTTCCGGTTTTATCTACCACACCGCTTTTTCCTTTTAATTGTACAACGGCAAAACCATTTTCAAATGCGCTGATACCATCATACTTGCAAGGAACGATTTCTTTTCCTGTCTGATCGACAAAACCATATTTAAAAGTTTTTTCCTTTAATTGAGCAAAACTAGTTTTTACAATCAGCAATAAAACCAATACAATTATTCTTTTCATTATTTTAAATATTAAACTATTTTCAAAAGTCTATAAAATTAGCTATTCATATAGCCTCTAAAATCTTTTATACTTTTACTTTAAAACAAATTAAAACAAAAAAAACCGATTTCAGATTTGAAATCGGTTTTCTATATTAACAAAATGTGATTTAGTTTCACATTTTATAAAATTCATTTTCTTAGATTAAATGAAGACGCTTAGAATGAAGTAAACCAAACCTGCTAGAATAGCTGAAATTGGAATAGTCAAGATCCAAGCCCAAATTAAACTTACTGTAACTCCCCATCTAACGGCAGATACACGTTTTGTTAATCCAACCCCGATAATAGAACCTGTAATAGTATGCGTAGTACTTACTGGGATTTTTAAGTGTTCTGTAAAGTAAAGCGTTAAAGCTCCTGCAGTTTCAGCTGCTACACCTTCAAATGAACTTACTTTTGTGATTTTAGAACCCATTGTTTTCACAATTTTCCATCCACCGCTCAAAGTTCCTGCAGCAATGGCAGAATAACATGCCAACGGGATCCAGCTTGGCATTACGCCTTTAATTCCTAAATCATCGTTTGGAAGCACAACATCTAACCAAGCATCCATATGAACTCCTGGATTTGTATTGATATAAACTGCTACAGCCGCAGCAATAATTCCCATTACTTTTTGAGAATCGTTTCCTCCGTGACCTAAACTAAATGCCGCAGAAGACAATAATTGCATTTTCTTTAAAGCAGCATCAGCTTGATGAAGATTTAAACTGCTGAATAGTAAACAAAAACCACTTACAGTTAAGATAATAAAAGCTACTAAGAACCATTTAATATTATGAGCTTCAAAAGCAACACTCCAGAAATGTGAATCAAATCTTGGTTTTTCAATTTTTTCGTAAGGCACCATTTGGTAGTATACAAAAACAATAGTAGCAATCATTAAAGCTGCAGTAAAGATTTTAGGGCCGATAGTTTTACGAGAAGCATTTAAAAGCCAGATTGAAATTAAATAAGAAGCTAATGCTCCTAATAATGGCGCTAAGACGATAAATGCAATGATAATAAGAACTCCCGAAGGCATTGCTCCATCTTTTCCTGCTTTGTACCAGCTTACAATTTCATACCAATAGTGAGTTGCTCCGTCTTCTCCAACATAACCAGAGAAACCGTGTACAGCGATAGCATGTGCCACAGCCGCTCCCGCAAAACCTCCAATAAGTGTATGTGAAGAACTTGAAGGAATTCCTAACCACCAAGTCAATAAATTCCAGCAGATCGCAGCGATAACTCCAGCCAATATTACAACTAGGTTAATCTCCATGGTGTGCGCTGTTTTAGCAACAGTATCTGCAACACCAAATCCGAAAACCCAATACGCCAGAAAGTTAAAAAATGCTGCCCAGACTACCGCCTGAAAAGGTGTCAAAACCTTTGTCGCAACAACAGTCGCAATAGCATTTGCCGCATCATGAAAACCATTGATGTAATCAAAAATTAAGGCAAGTACTATAATTAATATAAGTATAGTCATAAGATTATAACTTCAGATTGAAAAATTGAATTAAGAATGTTTTACAGAAATAGATTCTAGTATGTTCGCAACACTCTTACATTTATCTGTTGCTGATTCTAAAACAGATAACACTTCTTTATATTTAATAATATTTTTAGCGTCTGTTTCGTTTTCAAAAATTTCAAAAACTGCTTTGTTATAAACGTTATCAGATTTGTTTTCTAGTTTGTTGATTCTAGCACAAGCATCTTTAATAACTTTAAAGTTTTGTAGGTTTCTCAACTCTTTCACTGCACTGTCAATGTTTTGACAAGCTTCAAGGTTGATTTCTGTCATCTTTCTGATAGATTTTGTAATCTTATCAACTTGATACAATCTCATACGGCTAGATGCACCGTGAAGGTAATCTGCAACGTTATCAATTGAAGTAATTAACGTATGAATATCTTCTCTGTCAAACGGAGTAATAAAGTTTCTGCTTAACTCTAAGTTAGTCTGACGAGTAATGTCTTCTCCTTTTTGTTCTAATTCGTCAATTTTTTGAAAAAGGATCTCTCTTTCTTTTAATGGTAAATTTACAGCTTCGTGTAAGTTAGAAGCTAATTCAATTAAATTGCTTGAAGCCTCTTCAAAAAGTGGAAAGAATTTTTTGTCTTTCGGCACTAAAAATTGGAAAATACTGTTTATTGACATTGTTTTATTTTTGATAGTGCAAAATTACCTTCAATAACACGTTCCAGTGTTAAGCCATTGTTAACAAATCGTTTTCAATTTGAAAACTCGAAAGGAATAAAACAGTGTTTTCTATGTCATTATGTAAAATTCTGTCTTCTTTTACCAAAGGCACCACTTCTCTATAGCTGTTTAAGAACATTTCGATAAAATCGCTTGATTTTAGAGGCTCTCTATAAGCAATGGCCTGTGAAGCATTTAGCAACTCGATCGCCAAAATACGCTCTAAATTATCTAAAACTCGTAAGGCTTTTGTCGCTCCGTTTGCTCCCATGCTCACGTGATCTTCTTGTCCGTTGCTCGAAACAATGCTATCAATACTTGCTGGAGTTGCCAATTGTTTGTTCTGACTTGCAATACTCGCTGCAGTATATTGCGGAATCATAAAACCTGAATTTAATCCCGGATTATCAACCAAAAATGCAGGAAGATTACGCAATCCAGAAATCAATTGATATGTTCTTCTTTCAGAAATGCTTCCTAATTCTGCCAAAGCAATTGCCAAAAAGTCTAAAGCTAATGCCAATGGCTGTCCGTGGAAATTTCCACCAGAAATAATCTGATCGGCTTCTATAAAAATATTTGGATTATCAGTTACCGAATTGATTTCTGTTTTGAATACTTTTCGAACATAATCAATTGCATCTTTTGAAGCTCCGTGAACCTGCGGCATGCAACGGAAAGAATACGGATCCTGAACATGTTTCTTTTCTTGAGCAATGATTTCACTTCCGTCCAAGAATTCAGTAATTCTCTGTGCAGTTACAATTTGTCCTTTATGCGGACGTATATAATGTATCAATTCATTAAATGGCTCAATTCTTCCATCAAAACCTTCCAGAGAAATAGTTCCGATTAAATCTGCCAAATACGAATATTTATACGCTTTAATTAAAATATGTGCTCCATAAGCACTCATAAACTGCGTTCCGTTCAATAAAGCCAAACCTTCTTTTGATTGTAAAACGATTGGTTCCCAGTTAAAATGTTTTAAAACTTCAGCAGAAGCAACCTTTTTTCCTTCAAATAATACAATTCCCTCTCCTATTAAAGGTAAAGATAAATGCGCCAAAGGAGCTAAATCCCCAGAAGCCCCAAGTGAACCTTGAGTATATATTATCGGAAGAATATCATTATTATAGAAATCAACCAAACGCTGCAATGTGATTAACTGAATTCCAGAATGCCCATAGCTTAAAGATTGGATTTTTAGCAGAAGCATCATCTTTACTATCTCAGCTGGAACTTCCTCACCTGTTCCGCAAGCGTGCGATTTTACTAAGTTTTCCTGAAGTTTAGATAAGTTTTCATTAGAGATTTTTACACTATATAAAGATCCGAAACCTGTATTGATTCCGTAAATCGGTGCCGTATGCGATGCCATTTTTTTATCTAAATAATCACGGCATTTTTGAACATTTACTTTAGCTTCTTCAGACAATTCAAGTATTTTATTCTGACTTAGAACTTCTTGCAATGTTTCTAAAGTGATCGTTTCCGAACTTATATAATGGATCTCTCTCATGATGATTGTAAATTTTAAACGCCAAAATTCAACAAATCAATATTAAAAAGCAACATTTTATCACAATAATTAAAATTTCGATAAAAACTCTTAATATACATTCAATGTCTTTTTTAATCAAAATATATCGTTTTGGTCCATTATTAATGTCTTTTTGGGCTTAACATCAATCTATTGCATGGGCTCAATCTTCAAAAAACGCTGTTCAAAATATAGCAAAACATCAATTTAACATATCCAATTTTAACAAATACTCAATATTGATTTATAGAGATTTGAATTATTAAAATATTCGTAAAAAAGCTTTTTGAGTTTTTAACTCTTATAAAAAGCTGTACTTTTGAAAAATCAAAAATGAAAAGTAACAGCATAAAATATCATTCTACAATTATTACAACTCAAACAGGAGTTGCAATTGCTGCTACCATTATTTCTACTACAACAACTACTACCCCTTAGGGGTATACATTTTTACATATAATCCAGTTCGTATATACTTTTTTTCTAAAAAGAAGAAAGGTAATGAATACATAAAAAATAGTTGCAAAAGAAAAAATATCACACAAAATGAAAGTATTAAAATTTGGCGGAACTTCGGTAGCCAATGCTCAAAATATAAAACTCGTTCTCGACATTGTTAACCAAAAAGCAAAGCAAGATCAATTAGTTGTAGTAGTTTCTGCTTTAAGTAAAGTAACTGATTTACTGCAATTGGCAGCGGCAAAAGCGGCAGCAAACGACGAAAGTTTCAGAGAAGTTGTTGCTGAAATCGAGAAAAAACACCTTGACACTCTTAAAGAACTGATTCCTGTAAGCGAACAAAGCAGTTTGTTAAGCCACGTAAAACGCATCATAAATCACTTAGAAACTTTATTAGACGGATGTTTCTTGCTTGGCGAATTGTCTCCAAGAACTGCCGATACTATTTTAAGTTTTGGTGAATTGCTTTCGTCTTTCATCATCGCTCAAGCTTATCAGCAAATCAGCAAAGATGCGGTTTACAAAGACAGCCGAGAATTAATTAAAACAGATAACAACTTCGGAAAAGCAGCTGTTAACTTCGAAGTTTCTAATAAATTAATTCAGGAATATTTTGCTGAAAACAAATCTAGAATCAATATCCTGCCAGGATTTATTGCTCAGACTTTAGACGGAATCACTTCTACTTTAGGGCGCGGCGGATCTGATTATACTGCAGCCATTATCGCTGGAGCAATCGATGCGGAACAATTGGAAATCTGGACAGACGTAAACGGAATGTTTACTGCAAACCCAAAAATTGTAAAACAAGCGCAGCCAATTGCGAATATCTCTTATCAAGAAGCGATGGAATTGTCGCATTTTGGAGCAAAAGTGTTGTATCCGCCGACAATTCAGCCGGTTTTAAGAAAAAACATTCCGATTTTAATCAAAAATACTTTTGAACCAGAAGCTGAGGGGACTTTAATTTCCAGTCAGGTTTCTTCAAAAGATACAGTTGTAAAAGGAATCAGCCATATTGATCATATTTCGCTTTTAACTCTTGAAGGTCCAGGAATGATTGGAGTTGCAGGTTCTTCCAGACGTTTGTTTGAAGTATTGTCTCAAGAAAAAATCAACGTAATTTTTATTACTCAGGCTTCTTCTGAGCACTCTATTTGTATCGGAATCCTAAATTCTGATGCTGATAACGCTGAAGCGGCAATTAACAGAGCTTTTGAAATCGAAATTTCTCAGAACAAAATCGATCCTTGTTACGTAGAAAAAGATCTTTGCATTATTGCTTTGGTGGGTGAAAACATGAAAAATCACCAAGGTTTGAGCGGAAGAATGTTCTCTACTTTAGGAAAAAACAACGTAAACATTCGTGCAATCGCGCAAGGTGCTTCTGAAAGAAACATTTCGACTGTAATTAACGAAAGAGACGTTAAAAAAGCGTTGAATACTTTACATGAAAATTTCTTCGAAGAAAACACAAAACAGCTGAATTTATTTGTAATGGGAGTTGGAAATGTGGGTGAAAAATTCATCGAGCAGATTCACAATCAAAGAAAGTTTTTAAAAGACAATTTAAAAATCAACGTTCGCGTAATTGCTTTGTCAAATTCAAGAAAAATGATTTTTGACGAAGACGGAATTTCTTTAAAAAATTGGGATGCCGCTTTAAGCGAAGGCGAACCAGCAAGCATTGAAGAATTTATCAAAAAAGCAAAAGAACTGAATTTACGTAACAGCATTTTTGTGGATATAACAGCAAATGCAACGGTTTCTGAAGCATACGAGAAATTCTTAAAAGAAAGTATTGCCGTTGTAACTTGCAACAAAATTGCTTGTTCATCTGCTTATGACAATTATAAAAAACTAAAAAGCTTATCTCGTCAATACAACGCTCCTTTCTTGTTTGAAACGAATGTTGGTGCGGGATTGCCAATTATTGATACGGTAAAAAACCTGATTGCATCTGGAGATAAAGTGCATAAAATTCAAGCGGTTTTATCTGGAAGTTTGAACTTTATTTTCAACAATTTTGATGAGAATAATTCTTTCCACGATGTGGTAAAAGAAGCTGGAGTTCAAGGTTTCACAGAACCAGATCCAAAAATCGACTTAAGCGGAATCGACGTAGCGCGTAAAATCCTGATTCTTATTCGCGAAAGCGGTTACGAAATGGATATTGACGCCATTGCAAACGAATCGTTCTTGCCAGCAGAATGTTTAGCAACAACAAACAACGACGATTTCTTTGCTTCGTTAATCAAACACGCTGCTCATTTTGAAGGTATTTATAAAGAAGCATTAGCCAAAGATTCAAGATTGAAATACGTAGCGCAATTCGAAAACGGAAAAGCAAGCGTAGGCCTGCAATTCATTCCAAAAGATCATCCTTTCTACAATTTAGAAGGAAAAGATAATATCGTGTTGTTCTACACAGATCGTTACGTAGATCAGCCTTTATTAATAAAAGGAGCCGGAGCCGGAGCAGCTGTTACGGCTTCAGGAATTTTTGCAGATGTAATTAGAATTGGAAACGTTTAGTGAGTGACAAAGTAACAAAGAAACAAAGGTTCAAAGTTTTTTCCTTTCTTTCTTTATCACTTAGCTCCTGTGAAACCTAAATAAAATAACTAACGTAGTAAAGCCTTTGTCACTTTGTCACTATGTTACTTTGAATCTTAAAAAAAAATGGAAATTAAACTTTTTTGCCCAGCAACTATCGCCAACCTCTCATGCGGATTTGACGTATTGGGACTTTGCTTAGACAATGCGGGCGATGAAATGATTGTTCGAAAAGTCGATCAAAAAGGAGTTCGAATCACTAAAATTGTCGGTGCCGACTTGCCTTTGGAAACCGAGAAAAACGTTTCTGGAGTTGCCGCTTTGGCGATGCTGGAAACTTTAGACGAACTAGATTTCGGATTCGAAATCGAAATTTATAAAAACATCAAAGCGGGAAGCGGAATCGGAAGCAGTGCGGCAAGTTCTGCCGGAGCGGTTTTCGGAATTAATGAATTATTAGGAAGACCTTATTCTCGTAAAGATTTGGTTCAATTTGCGATGCAGGGCGAGAAATTAGCCAGCGGAAATGCGCATGCCGACAACGTTGCTCCTGCCCTTTTAGGCGCTTTTACTTTGGTAAGAAGTTATTCTCCTTTGGATATTATCAGAATTGACAGTCCAGAAGAATTGTATGCAACGGTGGTTCATCCGCAGATTGAGTTAAAAACATCTGATGCACGTTCGGTTTTAAAACAAAATGTTTCCTTGAAAAGCGCTATCACGCAATGGGGTAACGTAGGCGGATTGGTTGCAGGTCTTTACACTAAAGATTATGATTTAATTGGAAGATCTCTTCATGACGAAATCGTTGAGCCAGTTCGAAGCGTTTTAATTCCAGGTTTTGACCAAATCAAACAAACGGCTTACGAAAACGGCGCTTTAGGTTCTGGAATTTCAGGTTCCGGCCCATCGATTTTCGCTTTAAGCAGAGGAAAAGAAACCGCCGAAAAAATCGCAAAAGCCATGAGTGACGTTTACGAAAAAATGAATTTACCGTATGAAATTCATGTTTCGAAAATCAATCCAGACGGAGTTAGGATTCTTTGATTCAATTAAAAATTAAAAATTTAGAATTAAAAATTATGCGAGGCGTTTGTCAGGCTGAGTCCTTCGTTCCTCAGGATAAATCCGTCGGAGCACACGCAAAGTATAACCGCACAGTTTGTCATCCTGAGGAACGAAGGATCACACGAGAAGCTCGACAAAGAGTAGACACAAAGCATAACCGTGCAGTTTGTCATTTCGAGGAACGAGACCCGAGCGACAGCGAACAGGCGAAGCAAATCTCCACGAGAAGCTCGACAAAAATTGGCTCAACGTTGCGGAGTTACTTGCGAAGATTTCTCTTCCTCGAAATGACAAAAAATACGCTTAAAAAAATTGAAATAAAAAACATCACCACAAAGCTTTGCGAACATTGCGTTTTCAAAAGAAACCAATTCCTTGCGCTCTTTGCGGTTAAATAAACATAACTATTAGAATTTAGAATTTTAGTACTGGAGCTAGCTTTCCAAAAAATCTAAAATCTAAAATCAAAAATTTAAAATAATGAAATACTACAGTTTAAACCATAATGCCCCAAAAGTTTCTTTTCAGGAAGCAGTTATACAAGGATTAGCAACTGACAAAGGATTATATTTCCCAGAAAGCATTACACCGCTTGATCCTTCATTTTTTGATAAAATTGAAAGTTTAAGCCACGAAGAAATTGCTTACGAAGCAATTAAACAATTTGTTGGCGACGAAATCCCAGCAGAAAAACTAAAAGAAATCATTGCCGAAACTTTAGTTTTTGATTTTCCTGTTGTGAAAGTCGAAAACGGAATCTATTCGTTAGAATTATTTCACGGGCCGACAATGGCGTTTAAAGACGTGGGAGCGCGTTTTATGTCGCGTTGTTTGGGTTATTTCAACAAAGACAAAAAAGATTCTAAAAACACTGTTTTAGTAGCGACTTCTGGAGATACAGGCGGAGCGGTTGCCAGCGGATTTCTTGGCGTTGACGGCGTTGATGTTGTTATTTTATATCCATCTGGAAAAGTGAGCGATATTCAGGAAAAACAATTGACAACTTTAGGGCAAAACATTAAAGCATTGGAAGTTGATGGTGTTTTTGACGATTGTCAGGATATGGTGAAAAAAGCATTTTTAGATGAAACTCTGGCGCACAAAAACCTGACTTCTGCCAATTCTATTAATATTGCGCGCTGGTTGCCGCAAATGTTTTATTTCTTCTTTGCTTATAAAGCATTGAAAAGCCAAAACAAACCTTTAGTTTTCTCTTGCCCAAGCGGAAACTTCGGGAATATCTGCGCGGGAATTATGGCAAAGAAATTAGGTTTGCCAATTGAACATTTCGTTGCTTCTACAAACGTAAACGACACGGTGCCAAGATTCTTAGAAAACGGAAAATACGACCCGAAACCTTCTAAAGCGACAATCTCTAACGCCATGGACGTTGGAAACCCAAGCAACTTTATTAGAATTCAAGAATTGTACAACAACGATTTAAAAGCTTTCGAAAAAGACTTTTCTTCTTATAGTTATACTGATGAAGAAACGCTGGAAGCTCTAAAGAAAATTTACAACACAGACGGTTATATTGCAGAACCGCACGGCGCTGTAGGTTATTTAGGTTTGAAAAAAGAACTAGAAAAACACCCGAACGCAATTGGTATTTTCTTAGAAACAGCGCATCCTATTAAATTCTTAGATGTGGTTGAACCTGCTTTGGGAATTACGCTTCCTATTCCTGCTCAAATTGAGAGTGTTATTAATGAGGAGAAAGTTAGTGTGAAGATTGGGACTTATGAGGAGTTGAAGGATTTCTTGGGATAGAAAAACATATAATAAATGATTAAAGCGAGTAAAATGTTTTTTACTCGCTTTTTTATTGGCTTATAATTAATTATTTTGAATTAATAAATAAAAATAGAAAGTAAGGAAATCCGTAAAAATTGGCAAGAAAAAATACATATATTTGAAAAGCAAGAAAACGAAACAGAACTCCGCTTATCCATCCAATTTTAGGTAATGCAAAGGTTTGTTCGCATATAATTGAGTTATAGGCAATGCTAAAACATTGTGCTAAAAACCAACTAATAACTAATATTATGAGAAAAAAAGATTCAGAAAAAATTGTTAACGATTTGAGAGAAGTCATTAAAGGAAAATTATTAGACAATTATAAAAATCAGAATGGACGTCTGATCGATTCTGTTGAAACTTTAAATATATTAGTTTTTGAAATAGACGAAGAAAATGAAGATCGTGACAAAATAATCGTTACCAAAATCATAGCAACGGCAAGAGTTTGGGTTAAGTTTGTAGAAGATTCTAGAAGTTCAGATAATATACAGTTACGTAATAATAAGTCTGTTGAATTTATCTATAACAAAGAAGCAGACGAATTTGAAATGGTCCCAAACGATGTTGTATTCTATTTGGATTCTCTTTACTAGCTAAATCAAGAAATATGATTGAATTAACAATCGAAAATTTAATCCAAATTCCTCCAAAAGCTGGAGTCTATAGAATTTTTGCTTTGAGAAATAAATTACCAATTTCTATAAATAGATTTGCGAAAATTGATAACACGGGTTTGCTTTATATTGGACAAACTTCTGGACAAACTTTAAGAAAACGAGCATATAATTTTCTAGCGACTTCCAGATCTGATTCTAACACTAAAAATCATAGTGGTGCATTAAAGTATAGATTAATTCCAATCATTCAGCAAATTCTAGCCGATCACAAACTATACTTTGACTTTGAGATTTGCGAAAATCCATTATTTAGAGAAAGAGAATTAATTGGTAATTATAAATCAATTTTTGGCGAATGTCCGATCCTTAATAAATAAAAGCACTGTAACGTTGGGCGTAATTAGCATCGCAGGAAAATTGAAAGTACAGGTTAGTTGCGAAAATTGAATTTTATATAAAATCAGTAACACCAAAACAATAATAAAATGAATTCAACTTTACAAGAATTATGTGATTCTTTAGATGATTTAGCAAACGATATTCTAGCTGCTTCCTCAAGTAATCAAACTTTAACAGAACAGTTTGGTTGGAATTGTCCAGCATTAAATCGTTTAGATGTTGCAAATTTAGCAAGTGATATTTCAACTAAAATAAAAAAGTTAAATCCAGATACAATAGATGAAAATTTAGCTAAACTAATTGAATTAATTCCTGCGAAAATTCAACTATTAAAAACACACACGCTTCCTCAAATGTTCAATTCAAACTGCGTTAATGCAATTCAATCTTATATGGCATTAATCCAATGGATTAATATTATTATTGAACCGATTTTTAGTTGGGAAGTTTTACAAGATAATAAAGCGTTGCCAACACAACTTACCAGAAGACTTCGATCAATACAACTTGAAATTGATAATATTGTTCCCGATAAATTAAAAATTGAATCACAAATTAAATTGATTCAAAATGCAACTGAAGCTGCTGAATCCCTACCTACTGATTTAGAAAGTTTAAAAGAAGCAAGAAAAAAAGTTGATGTATTTTCAAGTGATTCCGCAAAACTATTTGGCAAAATTGAAACTTACCATACAGATATTCAAGAATTATCAAATAACATATTAGATAAGAAAAAAGAAACTGATTTATTAGTTGAACAATGCGAAGAAGCGTATAGAATTACAACAACTAAAGGTTTAGCTTCATCATTTGAACAAAGAGCAAATAAACTTTCTAACACAATGTGGATTTGGGTTGTTGGCCTAATTCTAACTTTAGCTGCAGGAAGTCTAATTGGTACTTCAAGATTTGAAACTTTAACAAAAGCATTAAAAGACTCCAATCCTAATTGGGGAATAATTTGGATTGACATTACATTATCAATTCTTGCTTTGGCTGCACCCATCTGGTTCGCTTGGATCGCTACAAAGCAAATAAACCAAAGATTTAGATTAGCTGAAGATTATGCGTTTAAATCATCTGTAGCAAAAGCGTATGAAGGTTATCGTAAAGAAGCTTCAAGAATTGATGAAGCATTCGAAGCTAGACTTTTTAGTTCTGCATTATCAAGACTTGAAGAAGCTCCTTTAAGATTAGTTGAGAATGAAAATCACGGTAGTCCTTGGCAAGAGTTATTAAGTTCTCCTGCTTTTTTAAAAGCAATGGATATTGTACCGGAATTAAAAGAAAAATTTATTTCAATAGCGAAAGATGGTTCAGAAAAAATTGAAACCATAATTAAAACAAAATCACAATTGAAAGAGAAAGAAGAAGAAGAAATATAACTATTTTCCCTCCCCCGCTAGCGCGATCGTCCCGCTCGTGAACGTTCCAATTGTTTTTTAATTTCTTGTTCACGAGCGAAACACTAGCGAGAAGCAATTAGCTTGCAACCAAAAATAGAATAAACAGAAACGAATTCTCAATTGATGAATAAATATATTTTACTTCTACTACTTTCAATCTTGATGAATAGTTGCAAATCTGAATCAATTTTGACTGCTAGAAAATATCAAACCGATTTCGTAAATGAAGGCATATATACATTTGATATGAAAAGTCATAATTATTCTGAAAAAAGGGTTAGTGGAACAATTGGAAAAGGAAAATTCAAAACTTTCGTGTTAAGCTCCGAAAAAACTTTAATTGTTTGTAACGACATAATTTTGAGAAAAACAAGTGATGATATTGAAGAAATGAATGATACTGGTGACTCGCTTGTTGCAAATCTGTTTAACAGATTTAAAAATCTAGGATCGACAGTTTTTGAAATAACTTCAAAAGAAAAAAAACTATCATTCCGAAAAACGTATGCAAACCAATTACAACAAACCGAAAGTGAAGGAATTTTAATTAAAAAATAAATCGAATATTGCTGTTTAACAAATTTAAATTCATGATATGAAAAAAATCTTATTTTTTATAATTATTGCTTTAACATCAATTACAGCTTTAGCTCAATCAGATGTTCCCACTCAAAATATTTCTACAGATAGTGCAGTTGAGTATAGACTTTTTTCTACGAAGAATATGTATACATTCATCAAATTGAATACAAAAAATGGAAAAATGTGGCAAGTTCAATGGGGTACGGATAGTAAATATAGATTTGAAAATATACTTTCTGATATTTCTCAAGTAAATAAAGATCAAGAAAAAAATGGAAGATTTTTCCTTTATCCAACAACAAACATTTACAACTTTATTCTACTAGACCAAATAGACGGCAGAACTTGGCAAGTGCAATGGGGAAAAGAAGAAGACAGAATGGTGTCTAGGATATTTTAAAGAATATTGCCAATAGTTGAATTAAAATATTAATTGCACCGTTAACTCTAGCAATTAAGTAATCAAAAGAACAAAAAAAGAGACCTCATCAAAGGTCTCTTTTCAATTTAATATATCTTAAAAACAGTTATTTCCCATTCAACAACTTCTCCAAATACTCCACTTTATCTTTTTCAGCTTGCACCAAACGTTCATAAAGTTCAACAACTTTATCTAAAGGATTAAAAGTACAACCGTAATTACCTGTAGTAATAGCACCGTGATCTTGAAAACTATTTCCAATAATATTAAAAACCGCTTCTTCCGAAAAGTTTTTAATTGCTTCTACAGAAACATCAAGAGCTTTTGCTACCTCAATTAATCTTTGCTCGTCAACCGTTTCGCTGTTTTCAATATTCGAAACCATTTGCTGACTTATGCCTAAAGCCAATGCCAGTGCATCCTGCTTCATATCTTTAAGCTCTCTGATACGGCTTATATTTCTGCCGATATGTCTTGGTTTAGTTGCTGTACTCATAATTCAAAGATATTTAAAATTCTTAAACAAAACTCAATTTTCAGTAAAAAACAAAATTGTTTTTGTAAGATACGTATTTCATATTTTACATAAATTATTGTTATTCAAGTTTACAAATAGACAAATCAATATTTATTTACAATATTAAAAATGAGTTGCCTCCAACTTTAGTTGGAGGTTTTATATTTTCATGCCAAACTCGGCTTTAGCCAAAAACAAGATGTTAGGCTAAAGCCATTTTCTTATTTAATTTTGTTTCTCCAGCTAAAGCTGGAGTCAATTCATTTTTTAGTTCCCAACAAATACAAAATCTTCGCAGGTCCAGATTTTACTTTTCCAACTTCCCAATTAAAATTATCTTTATTATTCAATTTAGAAATCAATTCGTTCATTTCTTCTACAGAATACGTTCTTAAAGACGAAACTACGCCATCCCACAAAACTAAAATCGGTACAATTGGAATGAGATACGTAAAAATGATTCTGCCAATTTTAAACGGACGGATAAATGGCGTTGTCAGTAAAACAGAAATCGGCGAAAGTAGCATCGCTACAATACTTGGAACACTTCTCTCCTGCCCTTCAAAAATAGCAATCGAACTGTCGGTATCAATCGCATTTTGCAGAATTTGTTGCGCATCTTTCGGTTTAAAATGATGAAAGGATAAAAATTGCGTTCGAAGTCCTTTTAAGTTTTCGGGAACATTTCTGGCATCAACGGAAGTTTTTACAAAATCGAAATTATCGGCTTGTTTTTGTGTATGTTCAAACGCAGGAATATTGGGATAATAATCAGTCAGCAGAATTTTTAGATCGGGATTGTTTTTTTGTAATTCGGCGTTGAGCCAAATCAGTCCGCCTCCTCCACCCGAAGCCAAATCTATAATTTGGTTGGTTTGGGTTTCTTTTAAAGCTTTTTCAATTACAGGAACAATTCCTCTATACATCGCAGTTTTATTAGAAAGAAACTGCAGAAAATCGGTCATGTAATTTCTAATAAACCCTGGAAGCCATTGTTGATCTTCAAATTCAAACAAGTGTATTCTGCTCATACTTTATTGATTTTGTGTTCCATACAAATTTCTAGAATTTTATTTAAATATTTACTTACATAAATTTAAAATCTTGTTTTTCATTACGCCCCAAATTGTAATTTTACATTTCACATTTTACAAAATATATGATTACAAAAGCAACAATCGAAGATATTCCAACATTAACCATCTTAATCAACTCAGCATACAGAGGCGAAACTTCTAAAAAAGGCTGGACAACCGAAGCGCATTTACTAGAAGGAAAAAGAACAGACGAGCAGGAAATGACGGAAATTTTTCTTGATCCAAAAAATACGATTCTGAAATTTACAGAAAATGACAAAATCATTGGTTCAGTTTTATTGGTAGAAAAAGAACATCAATTGTACTTAGGAATGCTAACGGTTTCGCCAGAACTTCAAAACAGCGGAATCGGGAAAAAACTTTTAGCCGAAGCCGAAAATCATGCTAAATCTCTTGGGTTGTCAAGTATTATTATGACGGTTATTTCAGTTCGCGAGGAACTTGTCGCTTGGTACAAACGTCATGGTTATGTAGATACCGGAAAACGTGAAGCTTTTCCTGAGAGTGAAATTCATACTACGGTTTCTGCTGAGCCTTTGGAGTTTATTTACTTGGAGAAAAAGATTTAAGTTTTTGTTTTGCCACTAAGGCGCGAAGACACGAAGTTTTTTTTAATCTCGCAATCCCGATAGCTATCGGGATAGCGAGATTTTTTTACGCAACGTTAGACGCACTGCAGTGCGTCTCTACAGATGACCTTTGTCACTTTGTTACTCTGTACCTTTGATCCTTCAAATCAAGATACCGTTCTCTTAATCTTCGATAGAAACTCGTGCGAAACGCCTAAATACGAAGACAAATTCTTATTATTTATCGAACGTATCTTTTGCGGGTAACGCTCCTTAAAATCGAGATAACGCTGTTTTGAGGTTTTATGCAGCACATCGAGAAGCCGTTGCTGAATGGCAACATTTGCCCGTTCGATCATTAAAACATGAAACTTAATAAGTTTTGGAATTACGGCAAACAGATACGCTTTTTGCATTTTATTGATAACTACTATTTCGCTATCTTCAATAGCTTTAATGTTGTATGTGGTTGGCTTTTGGTGGTAAAAACTTTCCAGATCACAAATCCATTCATTTTCAAATGAGAAGAAAATGACGGTTTCTGTTCCGTTTTCGTTTAAAATGTAGGTTTTGAATGAACCTTTCAAAATAAATCCTTCGTAACTGCTATTCGAATTCTGAACTTGTAGGAATTGATTCTTTTTCAATTTAATGAGTTCTGCTTTTGAGACAATAATATCCCATTCTTCATCTGTGAGCGGAATCTTTCGCTCAATGTTTGCTCGTAGTAGGTTGTACATCTTGTGGTTTTTGTGGTTTTTTGTGAGGTTTAAATTTGTTTTTTCAACTCATTATTAATTAGGGGCTTAAATTAATGTAATCGATTACGTAAAAATAGACATAAAATACATTTTTGTAAATTTAGAACTGTTAAAAAAATTAATTTCGCTGATTTTTTCGCGAAAGTTTGAACTTGTTCAACTTTTTTCCTCCAAATAATATTGAGTTTTGCGTTGTTAAACTTTTTAAATAACCAAACTTAATTATGAACTTAAAATCAACACTTTCAATGTTCGCTGCAACATTGATTTTCGGATTTACGGCATGTAATTCTGAAGAAATCGCTTCAAACACAGAAGCTAGTATTCAACCAACAAACGAAATAGCGGCTGATGTCTCTGCAACCAATCCGACGGGTAAAATCGGAAATTGCGCTGAAGTTCCTGGATGGGCTTCGCAAAACGGAGGTACAACTGGCGGTAGTTCTGCTGCCGAAACCACAGTTACCACTTACGCTCAGCTTAAATCGGCTATTGAAAACACTTCTGTAAAAGTGATTAAAGTTTCAGGAACAATCACAGTTACTACAAGATTGTCATTTCAGGATCAGACTGGAAAAACGATTTATGGTGCTAGCGGAGCAAAATTGGTTTCGACAAACCAGACCAAAGATGCTTCTGGAATTATCAACATCAAAAGATGTAAAAACATTATCATCAGAAACTTGATTTTTGAAGGCCCAGGGGCTTACGATACTGATGGTTGGGATAATGCTATTTTGGATGAATGCACAAATGTTTGGGTTGACCATTGCGAATTTAGAGATGGCGTAGACGGAAACTTTGACATCAAAAACAAATCAGATTATATTTCGGTTACGTATTCTAAATTCCATTATCTAAAACCACCAAAAGCAGGAGGTTCTGGCGGAACTGACGATCATAGATTTTCTAATTTAATTGGTTCTAGCGACGGCGCAACTGCAGATCGCGGAAAATTAAGAATCACTTTTGCAAGATGCTGGTGGGCTCCAGGCTGCAAAGAAAGAATGCCTAGAGTTCGTTTTGGACAAGTGCATATTGTAAACAGTTTATTTAACAGCACCGTTAGCAACAAATGTATTGCCGCAGGATTTGAAGCAAATATTCGCGTAGAAAGCAATGTTTTTGAAGGCGTAAAAAATCCAATCGATTTAATGAGCGGTTATACTGCGGTTACGGCTACAGATAATGTATTTACAAATGTAACGGGAACTCAAGCAGGAAGCGGTACGGCTTTTACTCCGCCATATTCTATAGTGAAATTGGACAAAACTGCTGTTAAAGCTGATATTTCTGCAAACGCAGGACCTACTTTGGGCGGTAATGTTTGTGGTTCTTTTTAAAAGAAATCACATTTAAAAATAAGTTATTTTTTAGTTTTTAAACCACGGATTGCATTTCGATGTAGGCCGTGGTTTTTTCTTTAACCGCAAAGAACGCAAAGAATTACGCAAAGAACGCAAAGCATTTACATAAAGCTTTGCGAACTTTGCGATTTTATAAAATCTTCAATAAATAAATCTTTGCGCCCTTTGCGGTTAAAAAAACTTTGTCGCTTTGTTCCTCTTTCCCTTTGTCCCTTTTTAAAGCACCAACTCCTCAAACAAACGCTGAACGGTTTTCTCCAAATCCTGAGTTAATCCCGGATGAGGTCTTGAGGTTTGAATTGCAGAACTTCTAATGGCCGTTAACCAACGAAAACGCTCTGGAATCTCAAATTCAGCAATTGGACCGCCATCTTTGGCTCCATTGGCGATTTTTACCAATGAAGTCAGATTGCATTCTAATTGTTCGATGTCAAAATCATTAGAAAGAGCCTGTATTTTTTCTTTATTTAAATGAAAAAGAACCTTTATAAATTTGGCTTTTTTGCAAAACAAAATGATTCCGATATTCAGGAATTCTTCGCGTTCTACCCTTGGCACAACACGAATCACAGCATATTCGTATAAGTGATTATCTTGCATTTTGCGCCTGATTTACAAATATTTCTGAATTCTCCAATCTTGTCTTTAAAAACTGCAAATAAACGTTTCGCAATCCTTCTGGTGTTTCATCCGCATCTTCCCATTGCAACCAGTCTAGTGGAATCGTATTTACAATTTCTTCCAAAATTTCTGACGTTAGAATCGCTTTAAACTCAGCATCTACTTCTTTTAAAAGTGAAGCTTGAGGCAACAAAACGTGATCTTTTATCAACGCAAACGGACTTTTAGCGTGTTGTTCCCAGTTATTCCAAGAATGGTGGAAATACAAACATGCTCCATGATCAATCAGCCATAATTCTTTATGCCAGATTAACATATTGGTATTTTTGAAAGTTCTATCTACGTTTGTGATATATGCGTCTAACCAAACAATTTGCGAAGCCAATTTAGCATCGACAGTGGTAACAGCAGGATCAAAAGTAATGGCTCCAGATAAAAAGTGAAGCGCCAAGTTTAATCCCTGACTTCCTTGCAGCAAATCTTGAATTTCTTCGTCGGCTTCGGTTCTTCCGAAAGCTTCGTCAAGGTTTGCGAAAACTAATTCCGGCAATTGCAGTTTTAAAGCTTTGGCTATTTGTCCGCCGACTAATTCGGCTATTAGTGCTTTTACGCCGTGTCCGGCGCCTCTGAATTTTAATACGTATTTAAAGTCGTCATCGGCTTCTGCTAAAGCGGGTAAAGAACCGCCTTCGCGCAGTGGCGTTATATAACGCATGACATTTACTGTTCTTAGCTCGAAATTTTTCATATTACAAACTTACAATTTTTGATTTTAGATTGTAGATTTTAGGTTTTTTCTTCTTGTGAAGTTTTTTGTAACGCAAAGTTCGCGGAGGTTTACGCAAAGAGCACTAAGTTTTTTTGAGTTTGCTTTGCTTTTTAAGTTCACAGAGATTTAATTATATAGTAACGCATTCGGGTTGTCACCCTGAGCGAAGTCGAAGGGACACAAGTAGCTCGACGAAGAAACTAAATTTTGAGGAATATCTTTGCGTCCCTTCGACTTCGCTCAGGATGACAAAAATGAGAATATTTTTTTGTGATCTTAAAAAGCAAAGCAAACTCAAAAAACTTTGCGAAAAACCTTTGCGCTCTTTGCGTTACAATAACTTTTGCATTAAACTTCTAAACTCAAAAAAGCTTTTCCTAAATACTTAATAATCGTAGAAGCCGTAAAAGATTCATAACCTGTTTTAGGCAAGGCTAAATCGGCTGTTAATCCGTGGAGGTAGACGCCCATTTTGGAAGCGTATTTGGGTTCGTATCCTTGCGCTAAAAGACTTGTGAGGATTCCAGTTAAAACGTCACCGCTTCCTGCTGTGGCAAGGGCGGCGTTTCCACTTGTGTTTTCGTAGACAGAAGTTCTATTGATAATGTAGGTTGGTGCCCCTTTCATAACTACGATGACTTTATATTTTTCAGAAAAAGCAATCGTTTTTTGGAATTTCTCGGCTTCAGAATTCCACTTTCCTATTAAACGTTCTAATTCTTTTGGATGCGGTGTTAGAATCGTGTCTTCTGGAACTAATTCCAACCAAGATAAATTTTCGGAAATAATATTTAATGCATCGGCATCTAGAACCAAAGGCGCTTTGTTAAATCTCAAAAATTCAAATAGAGCTTTTTGTGTCCCAAGCTCCTTTCCTATTCCTGGCCCAATTCCAACGGCTTGCGGAATTAGCGGTAAATGAATATTGGTAATGAAATTGGTGTTTTCATCGGTTACGGTCATTACTTCAGGAATAGAAATTTGAAGTATTTGATAACCGCATTTAGGTATAAAAGTCGTCACGAGTCCACAACCTGTTTTGAGGCAGGATTTTGAAGCCAAAACCGCCGCTCCTATTTTTCCGTAGCTTCCAGCAATGATCACCGCATGACCTTGTGTTCCTTTATGAGTTTGAGGATTTATAGGTTTATATAATTTCTGAAATTCTTCTTTATTAATTAAATACGGTGATTTCATCTAGACTATTTTATACAATAAAAGTACATAAAAAATTGAAATCATGATTCTTCTAATGAAACTGTTACCCCTAGCCCTGATAGTAGCGGCATCTCCCGATTTAGAAAAACAAGGCTTTTTAGCCGTAGTTTTTGTTGATCGGGAATATAGCGGATAGCAGGAAATAGCTCCAAATTATTGCGAAATTTATAATTTAAGGTCTTTTAATTTGATATTTTTTGAATAGATTTGCAAAACAATTTTATAAAACAACACAATGAAAAATACTGCGCTTACGCACATACATGAAGGTTTAGGAGCGAAAATGCTTCCTTTTGCTGGTTATAATATGCCTATTACTTATGAAGGGGTTAATGCTGAACACGAAACGGTTCGTCATGGTGTCGGCGTTTTTGACGTTTCGCACATGGGTGAATTTTTGTTATCGGGTCCAAATGCATTGGCTTTGATTCAGAAAGTGACTTCAAACGATGCATCGACTTTGACAATTGGAAGAGCGCAATATTCTTGTCTTCCGAATAATGAAGGCGGAATTGTTGACGATTTGATTATTTATAAAATGAAAGAGGAAGAGTATTTATTGGTTGTAAATGCTTCTAATATTGAAAAAGACTGGAACTGGATTACTTCTCATAATGATTTGGGAGTAGAGATGAAAAATCTTTCTGACGAATATTCACTATTGGCAATTCAAGGACCAAAAGCGGTTGAAGCTATGCAGTCTTTGACTTCTGTTGATTTGTCTTCTATTGTTTATTATCATTTTGAAGTAGCTGATTTTGCAGGATTCAGTGATGTTATTATTTCTGCTACTGGTTATACAGGTTCTGGCGGATTTGAAATTTACTGCAAAAATGCTGATGCTGAAGCTATCTGGAACAAAGTTTTTGAAGCTGGAGCTACTTTCGGAATTAAACCGATTGGTCTTGCTGCTCGCGATACTTTACGTTTGGAAATGGGATTCTGCCTATACGGAAATGATATTAACGATACTACTTCTCCGCTTGAAGCTGGTTTAGGATGGATTACAAAATTCACTAAAGATTTTACTAATTCTGAGGCGCTTAAAAAACAAAAAGAAGCAGGTGTTACCAGAAAATTAATTGCTTTTGAAATGCAAGAGCGTGCCGTGCCAAGACACGATTACGAAATTGTTGATGGTTCTGGAGCGGTAATCGGAATTGTAACTTCCGGAACTATGTCTCCTTCAATGAACAAAGGAATTGGTTTAGGATATGTTACAACTGCTAACAGTGCAGTTGACAGCGATATTTTTATTAGAATCAGAAAAAATGATGTTCCTGCTAAAGTGGTGAAATTACCGTTTTACAAGAAATAATTTTTTGCTTTATACTACTAAAGGATGCGTTACGGTTGTAACGCATTTTTTTTTGCTATAAATAAGCAGATTCAGGTTAATTTATTTGATGCGTATTCGTTTAACGGTTAAATGCTTTTCGTTGTCGATATTTTGCTAAAAATACTACAATTTCTAAAAAAATTAGTGTAACTTTAATCATGAACCTTGAATTTCCATTTATGAAAAAAATTTCACTACTCCTTTTTTTGCTGACATCAACTATATCCTTTGGTCAAAACAGCGCAGAAACTTGTGAAATATTAAACAAAATAAATGCGCTTATTCAAGCTGAACATTTGAGACCCAAACCAGTTGATGACAGCTTATCTGTGTTCGTTTTTGATAACTTAATTAACGAACTTGACCCTTCTCGCAATATCTTTTTTAAGAGCGAATATGACGAATTGGCTCAGAAATACCGCTACAACTTAGACGATTTGATTCTAAAGAACGATTGCAGTTTTCTTACTGATATAAAAGCAAAATACGTAAATGGCCTCATACGCACTAAAAAGGTTTTAGAAAAAATTCAGACGATTCCGATAGACTATATTAAAAAAGATACGATTCGATTTTATAAAAAATCTTTTGCCTTTTATTTAAAAAAAGAAGACTTGGAAAAAGTTTGGATGAAAAAACTGCGTTATCAAATCTTAGATGATATTGCTGAAATGAGCGAAAATCTAGACTCTGTAAAAACCAATTTCAAATCGATTGAACAAACAGCTAAAAATCAAATCGTTTCGAATGAAATATGCCGTTTTAATTCATTAATTGAAACTAATACAAAACAGGAAGAAAAACTATATAATTTCTTTTGCACGTATTTTGATCCACATACTGCTTATTTTAGCGATGATTCTAAATCTAGTTTTGTTGCTTCTTTATCAAAAGAGCATTTGTCGCTAGGAATGACGGTAAACCTCAACGAGAAAAATGAAATTATCATTGATGAAATAGATCCAAATGGTCCAGCATATCAAACAGGCCAGATAAAAAAAGGCGATCAGATTATTTCGATTTCCAATCAGAAAGAAACGCTTCAAGTTTCGTGTGCTTCTCTAGAATCTATATCGTCTATGATTTTGTCTGAAAATAACAAGCATATCACGCTTACCTTAAGACGCAATTCAGGTAAAAGTTTTGATGTTTATATTGAGAAACAGATGATGAAGGATGAAGAAAATTCGGTTTTCAGTTTTATCATTGGCAAAGACAGCAAAATTGGCTACGTAAAAATTCCGAGTTTTTATGCTGATCTTGACGGCAATAGCAGAAAAGGCTGTGCAGATGATGTGGCGCGCGAAGTGATAAAACTGCAAAGAGACAGCATAAAAGGCCTTGTAATTGATCTTATTGACAATGGCGGCGGTTCTATGGAAGAAGCCATAAAATTGGCAGGAATGTTTGTAGATTACGGTCCGCTTTCGATTGTAATTGACAGCAAAAAAGAGAAATCTGTAATTAATGATCCTTTCAAAGGCGTAATTTATAGAGGCCCCATTGTGGTTTTAGTAAACAGTAACACGGCTTCGGCAAGCGAGTTTTTCTCTTCGATCATGCAAGACTACAATCGCGCGCTTTTGTTAGGAAGCTCTACACTTGGAAAAGCGACTATGCAGACCATTCTTCCGCTTGATGAAGAAAAAAATACCGATTTCTTAAAAATTACAATCAATAAATTCTATAGAATTACGGGTAAAAGCCATCAATATATTGGAGTAAAACCAGATGTTGTGCTTCCCGAATTTTATGAAGATGTTTACCAGAAAGAAAGCGATTTCCCGACTGCCATAAAAAATGACAGTATCGAACCTTTTTTGAAATACAAAACGTATGTCAAGAGAAATTTAATTGATAAAATTGCCAAAAACAGTTCGGAAAGATTGTCAGACAATTATTTTTTCAACAACATTAAAAAGATCAATCTCAAGATAGATCAACTTGTAAATACTCCAAAAGCAGAGATTCCGTTGACATTAGATGCAGTTTTCAATCAGAAAAAAACATTAAATGCGCTTTGGACAGAAATCAATACTTTTAATGATGAAAATAATCCGTTAGATGTATACAATTCTAGCGTCAATCAGTTTCTTTTAGGAGCTTATCCTAATGATAAAACGATTAACCAATACCAAATGGATAATCTTAAAACTAACCCTTACCTGAATGAGGCTGTAAATATTATTAATGAATTTAATGGAGGAGTTAAGTAGTTTTCTTTTAAAAGGTTCTAAGATACTGAGATACTAAGGTTCTAAGTTTTTTAGCAATCCCGATAACTATAGTGCGCAAAGTTTTATTTATATAGCTTTGTGAACTTTTTTATTTTATCGCTTAATTTAAAAATTTCTTTGTGAGCTTTGCGTTCCCGATAGCTATCGGGATTGCGTACTTTGCGGTTAAATTCAACACAAACTAAGTAACTTGAAACCTAAAACCTGAAACAAAAAAGAACAATTTTGTTTTTGTAAAAATTAGGAAAACCTTATTTTTGCATCACAAAACTAAAAATTAGAAATGGGAAGAGCGTTCGAATTTAGAAAAGGAAGAAAAATGAAACGTTGGTCAGCAATGGCCAAAACATTTACCAGAATTGGTAAAGATATCGTAATGGCTGTTAAAGAAGGCGGACCAAACCCCGACTCTAATTCTAGATTAAGAGCTGTTATTCAAAATGCAAAAGCCGCAAACATGCCTAAGGACAATGTGGAGCGCGCAATTAAAAATGCAAGTAACAAAGATACTGCTAACTATAAAGAAATTTTGTTTGAAGGATACGCTCCTCACGGAATTGCAATCTTAATTGAAACTGCTTCTGACAACAATAACAGAACCGTGGCAAACATTCGCAGTTATTTCAACAAATGCAACGGAACAATGGGAACTCAAGGTTCTGTTGAATTTATGTTTGACCATACTTGCAACTTTAGAATTGCAAAAGATGGTATCGATGCTGAGGAATTAGAATTAGAATTAATTGATTTTGGTGCCGAGGAAGTTTTTGAAGATGAAGACGGAATCTTAATCTATGCTCCTTTTGGAAGTTTTGGTGCTTTACAGAAAGAATTAGAAAACAGAGGTCTTGAAATCCTTTCTTCTGGTTTTGAGCGTATTCCGCAAATCACTAAAGAATTAACAGAAGCTCAAATCGCTGACGTTGAGAAACTAATCGAAAAAATCGAGGAAGATGATGACGTGATGAACGTGTATCATACCATGAAAGAAAATTAATCTTTCTTAAATATATTTAAAAAAAAAAGCTCTGGAGTTTTCTAGAGCTTTTTGTTTTTCGGAATTTTCCCTTAATTCAAATAAAAAATTATATTTGTTTGTATTGCAAACAGGAAGAACATTGAGCATGTCCAAAATTTCAATTATAAAAAAAATACAATTAGGCGATGAAAGATCGTTTCCTACTGAGACACCTGATTTTGAATTCCCTTTTAGTTTTTATTGTGGAAATGGAGGAATAAAACATGAAGCAGTAATTTCATTTAAAAACTCTAATTTTTTAAATTCATTAATCCAAGCGGAACAAATAACAAATAAGGATTTGGCTCAATTTCATATTACTAAACTAGAAAATTTAGAAGATCCAAATAGAACATTTTTGTACCGATATCAAATTTGCAATTTTAAAGATTGCCAGAACACTTATCTTTTAATTTTTGATATTGATGAATATAGAGGTTATTATGGTTGCTTTATATATGGAGTTTTAGAGATAGAAAATATCACTTAATATTAAAGATTTTTATTTATAGGATTGGAAAAATCATTATTGGCGTAATAATAGTTTTAAAAAACAAAAGTAGGTCATCTGCATCAATTGAAGATTTATTTTTGTTTAATGTAGTACTGATAATGTCGTTATCCTCTATCTTTTCGATTTCCCAAATATCATTTTCATTAACCAGCAACAGAAAAATCCATTCGTTAAGATATTTTGAACAGAAAGTTATTCTCTGCTTTCCGTCTCTTTTTTTCTTATCTAAGTGGACAAAACCTGTAAATCCAATCATTAGAAATTTTTCTTTTATCGTCATGCTTGTTTTAAAATATTAAAGATTTTAAAGCTAAAATAAAAAATACTCAGATAATTATTTGAATTCATTTTAAACTAAGATTAAATACTTCTAAAGATAACATTTAGATTATATTTGCAACACCTCAAATATAATTTAAACTAAAAATGCAAACATCAAAAATCACCCGAATTGCTGTAGTAGTACTGGTTCTTTTGTTCTTAGTGCTAAGTGTAATTAGCTGCAGTACGCATGTACACACTCACGGCCATCATCACCATGCCCCAGGTAAAAAAATACCACCAGGACAAGCAAAAAAAATGAATGGAGATCAAAGCGCCAAAGCATATGCTCCAGGTCAACAGAAAAAGAGATAATAAAAAATGCCTTCTGAATTTCAGAAGGTTTTTTATTTCATTTTATTTTTAATGAAGAACAAATTCGAAAAATATAATTACTTTGATAAAAGAGATAATCTAAACAGATCAACATCAATAATACTAATTGAAAATAAAGAACAATATCGAGGGGTTTCTCTCCAGAAATTAAAAATTTCTACAATATCTTAATACAAATAGAATTTACTAAAAACGGAAATAAAAACTCTTCAAAAATATTTAGGAATGGCTGTCCACTTTGTTTATCATCATCATCATAGATTGAATAATTAAAAAGTACTTGACGATGATTATTGGGAGCATTTATTAAAAACAGGAACATTGGAATATTGGGAAACGTTATACAAATGTCTTGACTTTGCTTTAACTCAAGATGATTACTGTTTATCAGTAGTTGATTCACCATTTAATGAGCGTTATTCTCAGGCTGATCTTAAATTGTTTTTCGAGAAATTTCACATTTATTTGAGAGCACGCTTATAGGCTAAATCTTATAGCCTTAATCGATAATAGTAAGCCAAATGATTCAGGTTGGCCAGAAATTGAGAAAGCTAATATGCAAATAGTAAATGCAATTAGATTAAAAATCGACAAATCTTAATATAACAGTATTAATTTAAAGTCGAAAATATTTGAGATCGCTTTTTTTAAGAATTAAAAGAGAGTGTACAAAGTCAGAGGCATTTGTGCAGCGCTAGTAAGGAAGATTGATGAAGAAGATTGATGCAAAATGGAAAAAGCAGTATCCAATTTTAAAAAAGCTAATCCTAATGTCAAAATAAAAGCAGAAATGAAATTTAATTTTGATGGAAATAGTAAAAGACCAACATCAGTTGATGTTGAAATTTATAAAGATGGCAAATTAGATCTTGAATTATCAAAAAATTACGAAAACCCATAAAATGTTTAAACATGATTGCAAATTATAACGAAATAATCGAAAAATTAAAAGATTTAAATTGGAAAAAATTTAATATTATTTTTAATATCAATAAAGGATCTATAGGATATGATAAAATTGAATATGTAGATGATAATGATGTAGATATTTTTTTTTGGATAAGATTTGGTGAAATTGGCGATTTAATTAATTCTATACGAAATAAATTTTATAGTAATGTAGATGACTTTAGCAAAAGATTTAATAAATATCAGATTGAAATTTATCCTGATGGTGAAGTTACAGAGAAAGAATGGTGGGATTCTGAAAAAGAAAAAAAAGATTTACTAGATAGTGCAGATGTTTTCTATCAATGGGTAAATGAACTTATGATGTCAATGATATTTGAATATGAAAAAGATAACAATCTTATTCCTACTCAATATGATTCAGATGGCGATTTAGAGTATTTAAGTTCGTGGGACAGTGGTGTATTTACTTTCCATATTGATAAAAATAATAATTTAGTGTACAAGGTAGTTCTTACAAAAGATGGTAAAGAAAGGACACTTGATCTTCCTTTGAGAGATTATTTTGTAGAAGGAATATTAGATCACTATAAAGTAACTAATAATGAACTTTCAGATGATTGGAAGCCTTGGAATACTATGATATTAAAATCTCTCCATTATGATATTCCATATGATAAAAGAGAAGAATTTGTAAATTATATTTTAGAATAATTTTTTTAACTCAAAAAATATAGATAACTGATAAAAGCATATCAAGCTCAAGCTATCCCCAAAAAAGCCTTCTAAAAAATTCCAGAAGGCTTTTTGTGTATTAAAACAAGAGAACTTACTTCTTCCCATTCGTATTAATAACCTTAATCAAATAAGTACCTTCTGGCAAATCTGTAATATTAGAAGCATTGGCGCTCATTATTTGTCTTCCTTGAGAGAAAACCTCAATAATTTTACCGCTTTTATTTGTTTCAACAGAAGCTGCGGGTGCCGGTACAGATGCTTTTGCAGGTGTTGTAACAGTCTTTTTAGATGCACTTGATGTTGCAAGACTTGAAACAGGCGCGCCTTCGGTTACTGGCGAACCACTTGGCTTAGAACTATTATATGCTTCTTTAACTTGTTCGTCTGTCATGGCGACACTATACAATCTTAAATCGTCAATATCTGCGTTGATACTCGTTGAGGTATTTAATTTCCCTAGGTTTAAAATATACCCTTTTGCCGAACGCTGAATTCCTCCTGCGGATTTTAATAATTCGCCGTTACGATAGATTTTTGAAACATTTCCGTCATAAGTTATACTATAAAAATACCAGACTTCTTTTACTAATGGTACTGAAACAATCACATTATTTGTATCTCCCCAGCCAACCAAACTCAAATCTGAATTGCTTCCAGACACGGGCTGTTGTACTAATCCAAAATATTGTCCGTTTACTGCTGCACCGTATCCTAAAATGTAATTTGGAATATTGACCGCATTAAATTTTACCCAAACCGATATAGTTTTTGGTTTATTATCCTGCGGAAGCTCTCCTACTACAGCCTGATAAGCTTTATTTGTAAGTCGCAAAGCGCTTTTGGGACTTCCCATTCTATCGTTAACAAAAAGTGGCGTTCCTAAAAAAGAAATGGAATTATCAGCACTGTTAAGATTACCGTTAAAATTAAATTCCTGTACCGGATTTTGCGCATTGGCAGTTAAAAAATTTACAAACATTAACGTGAGTAATATTTTTTTCATAGTTATAGCTTTTTATCAGAATAGTGGTAAATGGGCAAATAGTGTAAAATGGCAATTTGAAATCATTTTCTCGACTTCAAACTTTCGTTTATTATTTTCATAAATTTTGTTAAAACTATAATTTTAATTCAGCATCACCAAACGATTCCTACACACAAATGCATAATTCTCACAAAATTACAATTAACACGTAAAACAATAATGCTTTAATGCATTTTAGACAACTTTAGAATGGAAATTAAAACTAAAAAAAGCTTCCTGATCCCAGAAAGCTTCCCTTACTATTCCAAAAACTCAATTGCTTACGCAATAAAAAAATACTAACTAACATTTAAAAACAAACTAAAAAACCATTTATTTTGAAGTAATTTTCTTTGATGGAGTGCTGGTAATTTTTAATAAATAAGTCCCTTCAGGTAGATCTGCTATGTTCGCTGCATTACTTCCCAATATTTTTTGTCCTTGCGAATAAACTTCTACACTTTTAGTTGTATCGTTAACTTCATTTGAAGTAATAATAGCTTCACTTGCAGTTTTTGCTTTTACAAATGTTTTTTCCGTTTTAGCTTCTACAGATCCCACAGGAGACAAATTAGAAACCTTTTCATCATCATACAATTCTTTTACCTGAACTGGAGTCAAAGCAATATTATAAATCTTTAAATCATCTATATCAGCATTTATTCCAACCATTGTATTGATTTCTCCCAATCTAAAAATATTGCCATTTGTAGATCTAGTCATACCTTCCAGATACTTCAGTAATTTACCGTCACGGTATATCTTAGAAGTAGTACCTTCATAAGTAATAGTATAATGGTACCAAATATTTTTTTCTAGCGGTGTAGATACGATAACATCATTAGAAGCTCCCCAGGCCGCTAAACTTAGGTCAGAGTTAGAAGAAGTTGTTCCTTGCTGCAATAAACCGCAATATTGAGCATTTAAAGGATTTCCGTAGCCCCAAATATAATTTGCATTTGAAATATCGTTGAATCTAACCCAAATACTGATTGTTCTTGAGCTTTTTCCTTGTGGCAGATTATCAATTACTGCTTCTAAAGCTTTATTATTTAACCGCTGAGCGCCTTTCAGAACACCCGCTCTATCAGCTACATAATTGTCAGTTCCAATGAATGAAATTGTATTTGCCGTATTGTTTAAAGTACCATTAAAGTTAAACTCCATAATCGGTGTTTGTGCATTCACATTCAAAAAACTTACAAACAATATTGTAAGTAGTAATTTTTTCATAATAGTAGATTTTAGGGATTAAACAACTTTCGTTATCTTAACACCTCAAAACTAGACTATTATAATTTTCACAAGAAAAATTTCCGATAAAATGCCTAAAAATTCGTTAAAATAACGTTTTTCATTCATTTTGACGGTAAAAACATTTTAAATAATTCAGAATTTTTATTAAAAAATTAAATTAAAATCAAATAAAATCATATTTTCCTACGTATAAATACGGCATATTCAACAAAATAATTGTTTTTAACTTAAAAAA
>Ga0268257_1000149_pt1 | contig 127141 bp, 116 predicted proteins | sample AgamicAtPrz_FD_200249 | JGI IMG/M metagenome (GOLD analysis project Ga0268257, IMG submission 200249) | Agave microbial communities from Guanajuato, Mexico - At.P.rz (v2) (version 3) | ecosystem: Host-associated > Plants > Phyllosphere > Phylloplane/Leaf | place: Guanajuato, Mexico | collected... | reverse complement strand
TGTACGGTCCGGGGACATGCTGAACAGGTGTTCGGGGACATGGTGAACACTTTTTAACACCCTTTACCCATGGTGATCGACTTTTTCTTCAGGTCGATCACCCCCACTTTCGTGCTGTACCACCACACCTCGTAGCAGCCGTCTTCCTGCGTCTCCTTCAGCCCGACTCGCTCATCCCTGAACGCCTTGCCCGCGCTCAGACGTATGCCCTTCACGCTCAGCTTTCCGCTGATATCCACCTTCCTGACCAGCACGCCCTCGTCATACTCCGGGGGCGTTATGCCGGCGCTGTACTGCCGTGCGGACGGCCGGTACCGGGAGGCCGGCACCGCCATATCCAGCGCCTCGTGCGGCCGTTCGAGGTTGTAGACCGTCCGCCAGTGGTCGAAGGCGCGCTGCAGTTCACCCCTGTCCGCGAACCACTTCCCCTGCAGGACTTCGGCCTTCAGGCTGCGGTGAAAACGCTCCAGCTTGCCCTGCGTCTGCGGATGATAAGGCCGGGAGTGCCCCACCCGGATACCCAGGCGCATCAGCCACAGCTCCAGCGCCGTCCAGGTCCCGGTGGTGTCGCCCCACGGCGAGCCGTTGTCCATCGTCATCCGGTCCGGCAGGCCGTAGCGTTCAAAGACGCTGACCAGCTGCTGCTGCACGGCCCCGCGCCGTTCATCGGTGCAGGGTGCCAGACACAGGGAGAAGCGGGAGTGGTCGTCCAGCAGGGTGAGCGGATGGCAGCGTCCGCCGCCGAAGGAAAAGTGGCCCTTAAAATCCATCTGCCAGAGGCGGTTCGGCGCGTCATGTTCGAAGCGGCCCGTGGCCGGTGCCCCCGGCGCCGGCCCCGGCAGCAGGCCGTGACGGGCCATCAGGTTATGGACGGTGCTGAAGGCGGGCATACGGTGGCCCCGGTCTTCCAGCCAGCGCTTAAGCTTGCGGGCCCCCCAGCGTTCATGACGGGCATGTGCCATGCGCAGCAGCTGCACGACGCTGTCACCGGTTCTGCACGGAGAGGAGTGCGGTGCCCGTGAGCGGTCAGCCAGCCCGGAAGGACCTTCCTCAGCCCAGCGACGGAGCCACTTGTAGGCGGTGGCAGGTGAGATGCCGTAGTGACGGCACAGCTCGCGGACGTTCGCCCCGTCCTGCGAGGCGAACAGTACAAACTCGGTACGTAATGACATGGTATCTCTCGCATCCCACGGCATAAGCGACTCCATAAGCGGGTTCTTATGCCTCAGTTGTAAGTGTCTACCATGTCCCCGAACAAGTGTTCATGATGTCCCCGGACCGTACACCCACAGGGAGAGGGGGAACACACTAAAAACGGCAACGTCGTTGCCGTTTTGCTTTTACCTTACCCGACAACCCGCGTTGTCATTATGCCTCTACCTCCGCCAGCACAAACATCCCGTACGGGTGGATCTCCAGATAATAATCCTCCCCCACGTCCGGCTGAAGCCGCGTGGCGTTCACCTGTAACAGGATCTCCTGCCCGTGCCACTCCACGATCACCTCGTACTGCGGTCCCATATAGGCCACGTGGCGGATCGTGCAGCGCTGGCTGACCTCGCCGTGCTGGCTTAGGGTGATCGCCTCCGGGCGCACGCCGACGGTGCCGGAGCCCTGGGCGGCAAAATGCAGCGGGCGCGGCAGGCGGTAGCCGTGGATCTCCACATACTCCTCGCTAAAGCGTGCCGGGAACAGGTTGGCATCGCCCATAAAACTCGCCATAAAGCGCGACGCGGGCTGGCGATAGAGATCCTGCGGCGAGCCAATCTGCATAATATTGCCCTTGTTCATCACCAGCACGGTATCCGAGACCGCAAAGGCCTCGCTCTGGTCGTGGGTGACGTACAGCGAGGTAATATTGAACTGCTTTTGCAGCTCGCGGATCTTGTCGCGCATGCTGCGCCTGAGGTTGGCGTCGAGGTTACTCAGCGGCTCATCGAACAGCAGCACCTTGGGCTTGAGGATCAGCGCGCGGGCTAGCGCCACGCGCTGCTGCTGCCCGCCGGAGATCTGATCCACGTAGCGATCTTCAAAACCCTCGAGATCGACCATTGCCAGCGCCTCTTTAACGCGGGTTTTGATCTCCGCGCGCGAGACGCCGAGCATCTTCAGGCCGTAGCCGACGTTCTCCCCCAGCGACATGTGCGGGAACAGGGCGTAAGACTGGAACACCATGCAGATATCACGCTGCTGAATGGAGCTGTGGGTCACGTCCTCGCCGTCGATAAAGATCTGCCCGTCGGTGGGCTTTTCCAGCCCGGCCACCAGACGCAGCACCGTGGTTTTGCCGCAGCCCGACGGGCCAAGCAGGGTTACCATCTGCCCCTGCGGGATCGCCAGGTTGATGTTTTCAATCACCGTGTTTGCGCCAAAGCGTTTGGTGACGTTGCGCAGTTCAACGAAATGTTTCTCAGTCATAGGGTTACGCCTGGTTTTTGGCTTTTGAACGGGAGATACGCGCCTCGCCGATCAGCCAGTCAAAGAGGAAAATGATCGCCAGCATGACCACAATCAGGATCGAGCCGTAGGCGATCGCCACGCCGTATTCGCCGTCTTCCACGCGGTTCAGAATGTAGGCCGTAGCCACGCGGGTATCCGGCGTGACGAGGAACACGATGGCGCTGACGGTGGTAATGGCGCGCACAAAGCTGTAGATCAGCGCCGACAGAATAGCCGGGCGCAGCAGCGGCAGCAGGATGTGCGTAATGGTGCGCAGGCTGCCGGCGCGCAGGCTCAGGGAGGCCTCGTCCAGCGATTTGTCGATCTGGCCCAGGCCCGCGATCCCGGCGCGAATGCCCACCGGTACGTTACGCATCACCATAGAGATAATGACGATGGCCGCGGTGCCGGTGAGGTATACCGGGGCGCTGTTAAAGGCCAGAATGTACGACACGCCCGCCACGGTGCCGGGTACGGCAAAGCACAGCATGGTGGTGAACTCGATGGTCTTTTTGCCTTTAAACTGCTGGCGCACCACCACCCAGGCGATCAGCAGGCCGAAGGCGGCGGTGATCGGCGCGGCGATCCCGGCGTACAGCAGGGTATCCAGCAGCGAAGGCCACGCCCCGTCCCCCATCCCCTGGCCGAACAGCTTGATAAAGTTATCCAGCGTCAGGGTGTAATCCACCCCCCAGTTAACGGTGAAGCTGCCGTAGAAAATGCTGCCGTAGAGCAGGGCGTTAAAGGCTACCCATACCGCCAGCAGGGCGATCACGCTCCACACCAGAGTTACCGGCAGCGGCTGCACGTCGCCGCGATAGGACTTGCCGGAGACGGTGACGTAAGAGCGCTTGCCGATCCACAGGTACTGGATACAGAACACCAGCAGCGAGAAGAGCAGCAGGAAGGCGCCCAGGGTGCTCGCCGCCTGGTAATCCAGCTGGGAGCCGGTGATATAGAAGTAGATCTGCGTCGCCAGCACGTCGAAGTTGCCCCCCAGCACCAGCGGGTTGCTGAAGTCCGCCAGCGACTGGACGATGACGATCAAAAAGGCGTTCGCCAGCGCCGGCTTCAGCAGCGGCACGAAGACGCCGTTAAAGGTTTGCCAGCGGCTGGCGCGCAGGGTGTAGGAGGCCTCTTCCAGTGACGGGTGAATGGTCTTGATGGCGCCGTCGAGGATCATAAAGGCCATCGGGGTGAAGGCCAGCACCTGCGCCAGCCAGATGCCGGTAAAACCGTACAGCCAGTTGGTGTTGGTCAGCCCAAACCACTCCACCATAAATTCGGTGACGTAGCCCGAGCGCCCCATCATCAGGGTCACGCCCAGCCCCACCACGAACGGCGGGGTAACGATCGGCAAAATGGAGAAGATACGGCCGATAATGGCGCTGCGTTTCGCGATGCGGGTGGTGTAGATCGCCAGCACCAGGCCGAAGAAGGTGCAGCCGATGCCGACGGCAATGGAGAGCAGCACCGAGTTGATAATCACCTGAATGATGTGCGACTGCGACAGCACGTTCATAAAGGCCAGCGGGGCGAACTCCCCCGCGTCGTTGGTGAACATCGGAATAAAGATGGCGATGCTCGGCCAGACGATAAAGATGCCGATCAGCGCGACGATGGCGATCAGCGAGCCAATCACAAAGCGGTCGCCCCCCAGCCACTCGAGACGGGTGAGGGCCAGGGTCATGATGGCGCCCAGCGCCACAAACAGCACGATGGTGGCATAGCCTAACCCGCGCCCTTCAACCGCGGCGCTGATGACGATAAAGGCCATGCACAGCAGCGCCCAGCCGGCGTCGAGATAATGGCGGCCGCGCTGCCCGCGCGTCGCCTGCGCGAACGGGCGAATCAGCAGCAGGGTGGGCAGCAGATACCACAGCCAGCTGATGTTAAAGTGCGACCAGCCGTAGGCGTCGAGGATCTCGTCGCCGGTGGACTCCAGCAGGCCGTAATCGAGGCTCCAGCTCGGCAGCAGCGCGAACGCCAGCCAGCCGAGTAAAACCCACAGGAATACCGCATCCCGCTTTCTGGCGGGATGGAGAGCTAATGTGTGTGACATAGGTTTTCCAGGTGTTGGAGGCCCGGCGGCCTTGTGGCGCCGGGCGGTTACCACGCTTGGCGGGTTTATTTACCCATCTTCACGTCGCTGACCCACTTATTGATAAGCGCCTTGCGCACGTCCGTGGAGCCGTATTTATCCATGTCGTAGCTGATGAGCTTCAGGTCATCGAGCTTGAGCGAGTTTGGCGAGGTCTCGGCGGTGGTGTTGGTGAGGATCTGGTAGGATTTGCCTTTTTTCCACGCCAGCTCCTGGGCCTCTTTCGACAGCACCCAGTCGACGAACAGCTTCGCGTTCTCTTCGTTGCGCGCGCCCTTCAGGATGCTGACGCCGCCGATCTCATAGCCGGTGCCTTCGCACGGAGAAATCAGCTCCAGCGGGGCCCCTTGCTCTTTTTCCAGCGAGTAGTCGTGCAGGAAGCCGATGCCGATCGCCGTTTCGCCGCGGGCGGCGTTGCGCGCCGGGGCAATGCCGGATTTGGTGTACTGGGAGACGTTGCCGTTCAGCTGTTTCAGGTAGTCAAAGGCCCGATCTTCCCCCCACAGCTGCACGAAGGTGGCCAGCGCGGTATAGGCGGTGCCGGAGCTCTGCGGATCGGCAATCTGGATCTCGCCCTTGTATTCCGGTTTAGTCAGATCCTTCCAGCATTTCGGTACCGGCAGGTTTTTCTCCTTCAGGCGCTGGGTATTAACGCCAAAGCCCAGAATGCCGACGTAGACCGCCGAAGAGAGGTTGCCTTTTACCTTCGCCGGATCGCGGAATTTCTCCATGATCTGCTCCAGGTTTTTCGATTTATAGGGCTGGAGTAGTCCCATCTCACCGGCCTGGGACTGCGGGTCCAGCGTACCGCCATACCAGACGTCGGCCTGCGGGTTTTTCTTCTCGGCATCCACCTTCGCCAGGGTGCTGCCGGAGCCGTTGCGGATAAACGAGGTTTTGACGTCGTACTTATCGCCAAACGCTTTGGTTTCGGTTTCGCACATTTCGTTGGTGGCGCTGCAATAAACCACCAGCCGGCCTTTGGCCTGGGCGGCACCGGTTAAGGTAGCCAGCGCGATCCCGGAAGCAATGAGGGTAGAGAGAAGCGTTGTTTTCATTATTCAGCCCTTGTTATGACGTTATATGACTGCGGGAAGCGGTGATGCCCGCCATCAGCAGCGGCATCAGTAACAAACCCATCAGTACCGCGGCGATGGAGAGCAAACTGAACATCCCCGACCAGCCGTACACTTCGATGACCTGCGACAGCGGCCAGCCGGCCAGCGCTGCCCCCAGATAGGCAAACACGCCAAGAAAACCGGTAATCGACCCTGCCGCCTGTTTATGGCCGCACTCCACGGCGGCAAGGCCGATGAGCATCTGCGGACCAAAGACAAAAAATCCCACCGTAAAAAAGCACATCGCCAGCAGGGCGTAGTGGTGCACCGGGGCCAGCCACAGGGCGGCCACCGACACCATCAGCCCCAGCGTAAACAGCAAAATCATCGGCGCCCGCTGGCCGCTGAACAGCAGATCCGAACCCCATCCGGCAAACAGCGCCCCGAGCAGCCCCCCGACTTCAAACAGCATCACCGTGGCGTTGGCGCTCAGCAGGTTGACCCCGTGGCTCTCCGCCAGCCAGATGTTGCCCCAGTCGTTAAGGGCGATGCGGATGAGATACACCAGCACGTACGACGCCCCGAGCAGCCAGATCATCGGGTTTTGCAGCATGGTGGTGCGTAACATCTGCCACAGCCCCATCGGCGGGCTTTGCTGCTGCTGGCGCAGCTCCAGCGGATCGCTCCGCCACTCCCCGACCGTCGGCAGACCCTCTTCCTGCGGTGTGCCCCGCAGCTGTGTGGTCAGCCACAGGCCGAGCACGATGCTGATGATCCCCGGTGTCAGCATCGCTGCCTGCCAGCCCCAGCGGTGGGCGGCGAAGGCGCAAATCAGTGGAATAATCGCTCCGCCAATATTGATGGAGGTATTCCAGCAACCCCACCAGAAGCCGCGCTCGTTGCGCGAATACCAGTGGGTGAGCAATCTGGCGCAGGGCGGCCATCCCCATCCCTGAAAGAAGCCGTTCAGCGTCCAGATAAACAGCAGCAGCCCCAGCGAGTCGCCGAAGGCGAACAGCACGTTCAGCACCCCGGTCGCCAGCAGGCCGATGCCCATAAACGCCCGCTGTCCGTGGCTGTCGTGCCAGAGTCCGGCGGCGAATTTCGACAGCCCGTAGCTGAGGTAAAACAGCGAGCCGATCAGCCCGATATCGCTCTTGCTCAGCCCCAGATCCATTTGCAGCGCGGGCAGAACGTAATTGAGGCTTTTACGCGTCAGGTAGAACGCGGCGTAGCCAATCGCCATGCAGAGCAGCAGCCTGGGGCGCAGCGCCCGGTAGCGTTGTGAAACCTGTTCAGCAGACGGTGCGTGCATGGGGTTCTCCGTTTGAGTTGACTGTATGTAAGCGCGGCTGAAATGGGATGAGAGAAAGTCTGGCCTGGCTAAGACTTTTTCCTGGTTAACGCGGTGTTTGTTGCAAATTTGTGGGCAGGTTAACAATTACGCGGGTGCCGCCGCGGGATTCGAGCGTCAGCTCGCCGCCGAGGGCCGAGACGCGCTCGCGCATCCCCTGAATGCCAAATCCCGGCGTTTGCTGCGGGGCGATGCCGGTGCCGTTATCGCGCACCTCGAGGTGCAGCTGCTCGCCGCGCTGGCACAGCAGGATGCTGACCTCGCTGGCCCCGGCGTGTTTGCTGATGTTGTTCAGCAGCTCCTGCAGCAGACGATAAATCGTGAAAATCAGGGTTTCGCTCTGCGGCGGCGCGGCGAGCTGGTAATCAAAGCGGCAGCCGATGCCGCGCTCGGCGAAGGCGAACTCGTTCACCAGGTGGTGCAGGGCCTCTTTAAGCGACAGCTCGTCCAGCACCGGCGGGCGAAGCTGGCGCAGCAGCTGGCGGGTGGAGTGGTGAATGCGCCGCGCCAGCTCGCCGATCTGCCCGGCCGCCTCCACCGCCAGCGGCGTGTCGCCGGCGCGCTTTACCAACTGGGACTGGATCTGAATGGCGGTGATGTTCTGGCCGATTTCGTCGTGCAGCTCGCGGGCCAGCTGTTTGCGGGTATCTTCTTCGGTATGGATAAGCTTTTCCGTCAGCGCCCGCCGGGCCTGGAGCTCCGCCTCCAGCCTGCGCCGATAGCGGTCGAGGTTCATGGCCAGATGCTGCTGGCGGCTGATGGCGATGCCAAGGCCGATCCCCAGCAGCGACTGGGTGGCGAGAAAAATCTCCAGCTCCAGCAGGTCGCTAAAGCCGACCCCCACCTGGCGGGCGATGGTGATCATCATGCTGCCAAGCAGCCCGGCGAGCACGCCCCCCTGCCAGCCAAACTTCCACGCCATCACCACGTTGGGCAGGAACACCACGATCAGCAGCAGCCGCTCCAGGGCGGGGGAGAGCGCCATCTGGGTGCCGATGCCGATAATAAAAAACAGGCTGCACCAGATGATAAGCGAGGTGCGCAGCGGCGGATTGCTGGTGTCCAGCCCCAGCAGATGATAGCGGTGCTGCTGGCGCAAAAATTCAAACACCAGATAGACGAAGGGGGTGAGCAGCACGCCGCCGGTGAAGGAGGCCAGCAGCAGAAGCGTGGCCGGGCTCTCCAGCCACGGCGACAGCAGCAGGGTTTGCAGCAGGGCGTTCGCCGTCACCGCGGCGATAAGCGTGGAGAGCCGCTGCCAGTAGAGCGGGAAACGGTGCCAGTAGCGCAGCGCAAGCCCGGCGCTGGCTACGCCGATAAGCGGTGCCGCCAGCATCGCGTAGTGGGTGAGCAGCCGCTCCCCGTGCAGCCATACGATGGCCGCCAGCGGCGGGATTATCAACGCCGGCCAGTAGCGGCGCGGGAGTAAAATCAGCAGCGCCAGGTAGACGCCCTGAGGCAGAAAAAGCACCGCCTGCTGGCCGTTGTGGGTGAGGTAAAAGCTGAGCGTCCACAGCATCAGCCAGCCGGTGCCCCAGGCCAGCATAATAAACAGCGATAATACCAGGTGCCGGAGCGGGCGCTGCATCAGTGGCCCGTCAGCAGCTGGTTATCGAGGGCGAAATGGACCAGCTCGATGGTGCTGCTGCACTGGAGTTTGCCCAGCACGTTGGCGCGATGTACGTGAACGGTTTTATGGCTGAGCTCCAGCGTATAGGCGATCGCTTTGACGCTCTCGCCTTTCACCAGCAGTTCGAACACCTCGCGCTCGCGCGGGGTGAGCACGCTGAGCACCTTCGCCGTCGGCTCGCCGCCGCGCAGGGCTTTTAGCGCATCGGCGCAAAGGTAGTGCCCGCCCATGCCGACGGTGCGCACCGCCTGCACCAGCTCCTCCGGACCGCAGCGCTTGGTAAGATAGCCGCTGGCGCCGGCGTCGAGGGCGCTCTGCACAAAGGCGGGGGTATCGTAGATGCTCAGAATAATGGCGCGAAAGCCGGGGCGCTGCTGACGCAGCCGTTTTAGCAGGCTGAGCCCGTTTTCGTCCGGCATGGCGACATCCATCACCGCCACGTCGATGGCGTTGCGCGATAGCGTGGGCCAGGCCTCGGCCGCGCTGCTGAACTGGCCTTCTACCACCAGATCCTCTTCCAGATTTAACAGCTGGGCGAACCCGGAACGCACCACGACGTGATCGTCTACCAGCACGACTTTGATCATCTCTGAGCCCTCGGGGGAATAGTGTGCCTATGATGCCCGCTGCGGTGGGGCTGGCAATCAGGGGGAGTTGGTTATGTAACGGATGTAACAAAATTGCAATATTATTTGAGGAGGGGAAAGTGGAATGGTTACGCCGACGGTTATTTTTGGTTCCCTGAGGGAGAGGGCACCAGGCCGCACCGTTCTTGTTCCCTCTCCCTCAGGGAGAGGGTTAGGGTGAGGGTAACAGACCGCACTGGTTGTTCCCTCTCCCTCAGGTAGAGGGTTAGGGTGAGGGTAACAGGCCGCACTGGTTGTTCCCTCTCCCTCAGGGAGAGGGTTAGGGTGAGGGTAACAGGCCGCACTGGTTGTTCCCTCTCCCTCAGGGAGAGGGTTAGGGTGAGGGTAACGGGCCGCACTGGTTGTTCCCTCTCCCTCAGGGAGAGGGTTAGGGTGAGGGGGAACATGCGGCTCCGTTGTCGGTTCCGTTCACCTTACGTGCAGTGCTTCTCTGTCACCTCTGCACCGGTGAACGTGCCAGGGGGGCTCGCCGCCACCCCCCTGGCGACCCCGGCTCCCGGCCAGGAAAATCGCCGCTTCGCGGTACCTTCGTCTTATTCCCTCCGGCTATCGGGTCGGGCACCAGCCTGCATCCATGCAGGCTATGCCCTCGCCGCGCGTCCCTGCGCGGCGCCCCGGCCTACAGGAAACGACTCAGCGATTTTCAGCCGGACTCGGGCATCGCTGTTATCCCGGTGCCTGAATATGGATTTATATCGCTGTGATTTTTTGTTTTTTTAATAAGGCGCTGGCCCGGCAGACACTAAATGGTTCGTTCATTCCCCGATAAAACAAGAAACCTACAGCCCTTAAATAGCCGCTTTTATTTACGCCCCTACAGCGGGCACCCTGGTCCGGCTGAAAATCGCCGAAGCGTTGACCGCAGGCCGGGGCGAGGCGCATGGATGCGCCGAGAGGGTGCGACCTACATGGATGTAGGATCGCGCCCGACCCGATAGCCGGAGGGAATAAGCTGAGGGCACCGCGAAGCGGCGATTTTCTTGCCGGTAGCCCGGGTAGCCAGGGTGGTGGCGATTGAGCCACCCTGGCACGTTCACCGGTGCGGGAATGAAAGAGTAGTAGTGGTCGTGAAGTGAACGGAATTACCGCTTTAGCCGCATGTTCCCCTCCCCTAACCCTCTCCCCAAAGGGGCGAGGGGACTGGACGGTGCGGCCTGCTGCCCTCACCCCAACCCTCTCCCACAGGGAGAGGGAGAAAACACTAAAAAAGCAACTGGCGCTGCTTTTTGCTTTTACCTTGCCTCACCCTAACCCTCTCCCCAAAGGGGAGAGGGGACTGGAAGGTGCGGCCTGCTGCCCTCACCCTAACCCTCTCCTTTAGTGCGAGGGAGAAAACACTAAAAAAGCAACTGGCGTTGCTTTTTGCTTTTACCTTGCCTCTCCCACGGGGAGAGGAACTAATCCCAACACCAAAAACCAACTAACCTTTCCCATTTTTTTTCTAAAAACGAATCGGAATTAACGATACCTTTTTATTCCTTTATCAAAATTCCGCCGCCGGAAATACTGCCTCCATAACAACAAGGGGAGCAGACAACATGGCAATTTCATCGCGGATCACACTTCTCGGCGCGCTGGCGCTGTGGGCATTTCAGGCGCAGGCGGTGGATGTCACCGTCGCCTATCAAACCTCCGCTGAGCCGGCGAAGGTGGCGCAGGCGGATAACACCTTTGAGAAAGCAAGCGGGGCGAAGGTCGACTGGCGCAAGTTCGACAGCGGCGCGGCCATCGTGCGTGCTCTGGCCTCCGGCGACGTGCAGATAGGCAACCTCGGCTCCAGCCCGCTGGCGGTGGCCGCCAGCCAGCAGGTGCCGATTGAAGTTTTCCTGCTGGCGTCACAGCTCGGTAACTCCGAGGCGCTGGTGGTGAAGAAAAACATCACTAAACCCGAAGATCTGATCGGCAAGCGCATCGCGGTGCCTTTTATCTCCACCACCCACTACAGCCTGCTGGCGGCGCTCAAGCACTGGGGCATTAAGCCCGGCCAGGTGCAGATCCTCAACCTGCAGCCGCCGGCGATTATCGCCGCCTGGCAGCGCGGGGATATCGACGGGGCGTACGTCTGGTCCCCCGCGGTGAACGAGCTGGAGAAAGATGGCACGGTCCTGACCGATTCCGCGAAAGTGGGCGAGTGGGGCGCGCCGACGCTCGACGTCTGGGTGGTGCGTAAAGATTTCGCTGAAAAACATCCTGAGGTGGTGAAAGCCTTCGCCAAAAGCGCCATCGACGCCCAGCAGTCTTACATTCAGAACCCGGACGCCTGGCTGAAGCAGCCGGACAACCTGGAAAAGCTGGCGCGTCTCAGCGGCGTGCCGCAGGCGGACGTCCCGGTGCTGGTGAAGGGCAACACCTACCTCACCCCGGCGCAGCAGGCGGAGCAGCTCTCCGGCCCGGTGAATAAAGCCATTATCGATACCGCCGGCTTCCTGAAAGAGCAGGGCAAGGTGCCGGCCGTGGCGGCGGATTACAGCCAGTACGTGACCGACCGCTTTGTGAAATAAGGGGGGCGCTATGCTGACCATTACTAACCTGCACGCCAGCTATGGCGGAAAGCCCGCGCTGGAAGATATCAACCTGACGCTGGATAGCGGCGAGCTGGTGGTGGTGCTGGGCCCCTCCGGCTGCGGCAAAACCACGCTGCTGAATCTGATCGCCGGGTTTGTGCCTTATCAGCATGGCGCCATTCAGCTGGAAGGAAAAAAGGTGGAGGGCCCCGGCGCCGAGCGCGGCGTGGTCTTTCAAAATGAGGGGCTGCTGCCGTGGCGCAACGTGCAGGATAACGTCGCCTTTGGCCTACAGCTCGCCGGTATGCCGCGGGCGGAGCGGCTGGCGGTGGCGCGGCAGATGCTAAAAAAAGTGGGGCTGGAGGGGGCGGAAAAACGCTTTATCTGGCAGCTTTCCGGCGGCCAGCGCCAGCGGGTGGGGATCGCCCGGGCGCTGGCGGCGGATCCGCAGCTGTTGCTGCTGGATGAGCCCTTCGGCGCGCTGGACGCCTTTACCCGGGAGCAGATGCAGACCCTGCTCCTGCGCCTGTGGCATGAGACCGGCAAGCAGGTGCTGCTGATCACCCACGATATCGAAGAGGCGGTGTTTATGGCCACCGAGCTGGTGCTGCTCTCGCCGGGCCCGGGCCGGGTGCTGGAGCGCCTGCCGCTGGAGTTTGCCCGCCGCTTCGTGGCGGGGGAGCCGGTGCGCAGCATTAAATCCGACCCGCTGTTTATCGAACGGCGTGAATACGTCTTAAGCCGCGTGTTTGAACAGCGGGAGGCCTTCTCATGAGCATCGTCTTCGGTGAAAAAACGCGCCGCGCCCGTCTGGCCCTGCGCTGGCCGCTCTCCCGCCAGCTTACGCTCAGCGTCGGCACCCTGCTGGTGCTGCTGGCGGTGTGGTGGGCCGTTGCCGCGCAGCAGTGGATAAGCCCGCTGTTTCTGCCGCCGCCGGGGCAGGTGTTGGAAAAACTTATCACCGTTGCCGGGGCACAGGGCTTTATGGATGCCACCCTGTGGCAGCATCTGGCGGCCAGCCTGACGCGGATCCTGGTGGCGCTGTTCGCGGCGGTGCTGATCGGCATTCCGGTGGGGATCGCTATGGGCTTAAGCCCCACCGTGCGCGGCATTCTCGATCCCCTGATTGAGCTCTATCGCCCGGTGCCGCCGCTGGCCTGGCTGCCGCTGGTGGTGATCTGGTTTGGCATCGGCGAGACGCCGAAGATCCTGCTGATCTATCTGGCGATTTTCGCCCCCGTCGCCATGTCGGCGCTGGAGGGGGTGAAAAGCGCCCAGCAGGTGCGGCTGCGGGCGGCCCGCTCGCTCGGCGCCAGCCGGGCTCAGGTGCTGTGGTATGTGATTTTGCCCGGCGCCCTACCGGAGATTTTAACCGGCCTGCGCATTGGCCTGGGGGTAGGCTGGTCCACCCTGGTGGCGGCCGAGCTAATCGCCGCCACGCGCGGGTTAGGTTTTATGGTGCAGTCGGCGGGGGAGTTCCTTGCGACTGACGTAGTGCTGGCAGGGATCGCGGTCATCGCCGCGATCGCCTTTGGTTTAGAGCTGGGGCTGCGCGCGCTACAGCGCCGCCTGACGCCCTGGCATGGAGAGATACAATGAGTGAACGTCTGACCATTACCCCGCTGGGGCCGTACATTGGCGCGCAGGTGTCGGGCCTGGATGTGACCCGTCCGCTGAGCGATAACCAGTTTGAGCAGCTGTACCACGCGGTGCTGCGTCATCAGGTGGTGTTCCTGCGCGAGCAGGCGGTGACCCCCCAGCAGCAGCGCGCCCTGGCGCAGCGTTTTGGCGATCTGCATATCCACCCGGTTTATCCCCATGCCGAGGGGGTGGAGGAGATTATCGTGCTGGATACCCATAACGATAACCCGCCGGATAATGACAACTGGCACACCGACGTGACCTTTATCGAAACCCCGCCCGCCGGGGCGATCCTCGCGGCGAAGCTGCTGCCGGAAACGGGGGGCGATACCCTGTGGGCCAGCGGAATTGCGGCCTATGAGGCGCTCTCTGCCCCCTTTAAGCAGCTTCTGAGCGGGCTGCGGGCGGAGCATGACTTTAAAAAGTCGTTCCAGGAGTATAAGTACCGCAAAACCGAAGAGGAGCACCGGCGCTGGCAGGAGGCGGTGGCGAAGCACCCACCGCTGCTGCATCCGGTGGTGCGCACCCACCCGGTAACCGGTAAACAGGCGCTGTTCGTTAATGAAGGCTTCACCACGCGGATTGTGGATCTGAGCGAGAAAGAGAGCGATGCGCTGCTGGGGTTCCTGTTTGCCCATATTACTAAGCCGGAGTTCCAGGTGCGCTGGCGCTGGCAGGAGAACGATCTGGCGATCTGGGATAACCGGGTTACGCAGCACTACGCCAACGCGGATTATTTGCCCCAGCGGCGGATTATGCAGCGGGCGACGATCCTGGGGGATAAACCGTTTTATCGTGCGGGGTGATCTTGTGGCGGAGGGGACTGATGGTGCGGTCTGGTGCCCTCACCCCAACCCTCTCCCACAGGGAGAGGGAGCAAACACTAAAAACGGCAACGCTGTTGCCGTTTTGCTTTTACCTTCCCCTCACCCTAACCCTCTCCCCAAAGGGGAGAGGGGAAAGTGCGGTGCGGTTGTCGATACCGGCGCAGGTTTGCTTTTCCCTCACACCCTCTCCTGGAGGGGAAAGTAGGGTGCGGTTATCTATTCCTCCACCGTTCTGCTTTTCTCCCTCTCCCTTAGGGAGAGGGCTGGGGTGAGGGTGACAAATGGGCACCGATATACCGCTGATAGCGGCCGGGTTTGATCAGGGTTAAATCCACCAGCACCAGCCCGTCCACGCAGTTGCTGAACGCCGGGTCGCGGCCAAAATCGATAAACTGCACGCCGCCGGGCTCGCAGAGTTCGGAATATTGCTTGTAGAGCGGCGGAATGGCGCAGCCGAGGTTGCCGAGCAGCGATTTCAGCCGGGTCAGGTCGTCCAGGTAGTCCACCCCGCCAAACTGGGCCAGCACCTCCGGCAACGACGCGGGCCAGGGCTGGCGCGAGGCGGCCAGCGGATGCGCGGCCGGGAACCAGAGGCGATAAAACGCCACCAGCAGATCCTGCGCCGCCGGGGGCAATCCTCCGGAGATCGAGACCGGTCCGAAGAGGTAGCGGTAGTGCGGATTGCGCGCCAGCCAGGCGCCAATGCCCGACCAGAGATAATCCAGCCCGCGTTTTCCCCAGTAGCGCGGCTGAATAAAGCTGCGCCCCAGCTCGACGCCGTGCTCCAGTATCTCCTGCATTTTGTCGTCGTAGTGGAACAGGCTATAGCTGTAGAGCCCCTCAAGGCCGCGCTTTTTAACCTGCATCGCCGTCGGCATAAAGCGATAGGCGCCGACGATCTCCAGATCCTCGTCATCCCACAGGATCAGGTGCAAATAGTCATCATCGTAGCCGTCGGTATCGCGGCGCCTGCCGCTGCCTTCGCCCACCGCCCGAAAGGCGACCTCCCGCAGGCGGCCCAGCTCGCGCAGCACCGGCGCCTCTTCCTGCCCCTGGCGCTGCCACAGGTAGATATGCTTGCCATCGCTGGTTTTCCCAAGGCACTCGGCCTGCGCCAGCGCGCGTTTTAGCGTGGCCCGCGCTTCCGGGCGGGCGATGGCGCATTGGGTCTGAAAGATCCCCGGCGCGCCTCTGCCAATGCGCAGGACGTGCTGCCTGCAGCGTTCGGCCATTTCGCGCGGCGAGAGCGTGGCGCTGAACCAGCTCTCCCAGGCGATCTGCTCACTAATCTGAACGGGCAGGCTGCCGTGGCGGCGGCGAAACATCTGCTGCATCAGCAGCAGCATGGAAAGGGTCGGCGAAACCAGGGTGCTGGCGTAGAAAAGTACGCTGTTGCGGGCCTGAATGTGCACCGGCAGCAGCGGGGCGCGCAGCTTAGCGGCGAGCTTGATAAAGCCGGAGTGCCACTTTTGATCCTCGATCCCCCTGCGTCCGGGGCGCGACACCTCGCCCGCCGGGAAGAAGATCAGCACGCCCGCGTTTTGCAGCTGCCGCTCCATCGCCACCAGCGAGGTTTTCGCCGTCCTGCCGCCCATGTTGTCCACCGGAATAAACAGCGAGCTGAGCGGCTCAAGGTGGGTCAGCATGCGATTGGTCACCACTTTTACGTCCCGGCGCACCCGGGAGACGGCGTACAGCAAAGCCAGCCCGTCAAGCGTGCCCGTCGGATGGTTAGCCATAATGACCAGCGGGCCGTGTTCGGGGATTTGTTCGAGGTCGCGGGCGGAGAGGGTGCAGTGGATATCGAGATGTTCAAGGATTTGCTCCACCATATCCAGCCCCTTCTGGTGGCGGTGGGCGGCGGCAAACTGCTGGAATTCCTCTTCGTAAAACAGCTTTTTTAACAGCCTTTTTTGCCAGGGCGCGGGCCTCGCCTGCGGCCAAAGGTCATCGAGAACGCTATCGAGACTAAACATGGTCACTCCTCCTGCCGTCTTGTGCAGACAGTAGAAGGGGGAGATGTCGGTTATATGGCAGTGAGGTGACGTTTCGTGGTGAGACGCGCCGGGCAGGGCGAGGCCGCTACCCGGCGCAAATAAGGCTTAACGCAGAATTTTCTTCTCGGCCAGATCCAGCGCGAAGTAGCTGAAGATCAGATCCGCGCCCGCGCGCTTGATCGCCCCCAGGCTTTCAAGGATCACTTTCTCTTCGTCGATGGCGCCGGCCTGCGCGGCGAATTTGATCATCGCGTACTCGCCGCTCACCTGGTAGGCCCCCAGCGGCAGCTCGGTGCGCTCGCGGATGTCGCGCAGGATATCAAGATAGGCGCCCGCCGGTTTCACCATCAGGCAGTCTGCCCCCTGGGCCTCGTCGAGCAGGGATTCGCGTATCGCTTCCCGGCGGTTCAGCGGGTTCATCTGATAGGTTTTACGATCCCCTTTCAGGGCGGTGCCTGCCGCTTCGCGGAACGGGCCGTAGAACGAGGAGGCGAACTTGGTGGAGTAGGACATGATGGCGGTGTCGGTAAAGCCCGCCGCGTCCAGCGCCTGGCGAATAGCCTGCACCTGGCCGTCCATCGCCGCGGAAGGGGCGATAAAGTCGGCACCCGCGGCGGCGGCAACTACCGCCTGCTTACCCAGGTTTTGCAGGGTAGCGTCGTTATCCACGCCGTGATCGCACAGTACGCCGCAGTGGCCGTGGGAGGTATATTCGCAGAAGCAGGTGTCGGACATGACGATCATCTCCGGCACCGCCTCTTTGCAGATGCGGGACATGCGTGCCACCAGCCCATCTTCGCGCCAGGCATCGCTGCCGGTGGCGTCGGTGTGGTGGGAGATGCCAAAGGTCATGACTGAACGGATGCCCGCGTTGGCGATGCGCTCGATTTCGCGCGCCAGGTGCTTCTCGGGGATGCGCATCACGCCAGGCATGGCGTCGATGGCCTTGTAGTCATCAATCTCTTCTTCAACAAAAATTGGCAACACCAGATCGTTTAAGGAGAGGGTTGTCTCTTCAAATAACGCGCGCAGAGCCGGAGATTTGCGCAGACGACGGGGACGTGCAATTAAATCGGTCATGATATGCCTGACGTGTGTGAAACATGGAACCGTAGTTTACCCGATATGGCGCCGGGCTGTTTTACTAAAGTTGTCGTTATCGCTCTGCAAGCCAGCCTTAAAATGCGATCGCTATCACTCCTGGCTTTTTTATCGCCTGAAATAAGTTCTTTTATTTCCCTGAAAATAAAGCGCCGGGAATCTTCTGTTATTTTTCTGGCCTGTGCGGCGGCGATGTATTTAATTACTGCGCCATTGTAATGGCTGGTATTCATATAAGTATTGTATCGCAATCATATAATTTTCCTGGATGATCTTTCATTTGCGATGATTCGACTTTCACTTTTATGTAAGCTGATGATAGTCATTTAAAATTTAATTATTTTTCGCCTGATAATAAGCGATCGCGTTACGTCGTCTGTTTCCGGACTTAATTAACAGATTCATTGAACCATTATCTTTTGCGGCGGCATAATTCGCTGCGCAATCTATTTGCGGTTATTTATGGACAAACTTGCTTACGTCCCTGAGGAGGGATGACCCAATGCAAAAATGGAAAAAGAAATTTGTAGTATCGCAAATTGCATTAGCCTGCACGCTGGCTATCGCTTCTCAGGCAAATGCAAAAGATATTTCCGGAACCAGCTTTAATACCTTCGGCTACGATAGCGCAGCAACCGCTGCGTTTTATAACGGCTACCTCGACTGGGACAACGCCAGCGCCGGCCGGGATGGCGATATCTATCCCGTTATCAATAAAGCCACGGTAAACGGCGTGATTTCCGGCTACTACCTGGACGACGGGCTGGGCGGGAAAGCGAACTCACTGACCCTTACCAACAGCACCGTCAACGGGATGGTCACCTCTGAGTGCATGACCGCCGAATGTGCGGGCGGTGTGGATGCGGACGGCAGCACGCATAAGCAGTACGACCGCTTTAAGCTGCAGGTGAATAACACCACCATCAACGACGCCTGGGAGCATTACACCTATGACGTGGTAAATGGCAACACCACCACCACGCGCTACTGGGATACCTACGGGCTGGGGAATGCCATCACCCTCGACGTTGAGTCGGATATCGTTATCGAGAACAACTCACGCGTGGCGGGTATAACCCTGACCCAGGGTTATCACTATCTGGATAACACCCCTTATGACGGCGTCACCGGGATTGAAAACAGCAAAGAGATCTTTAATAACACCCTGAAAGTGAAAGATTCGGTGGTCACTTCCGGTGCTTATAGCGATCTCGGCACCAGCGGTTTTTATGGCCAGTCGGCGAAGCCGAGCGACTACGGCGAGAACGGCGCCTCCGCGCTGGACGATGCCGCGCTGATCGTCACCGCAGGGGCGGCGGACAACGCCATGCAGACCGTGGCCAGCTTCGACCACTCCACCCTGACGGGCGACGTGCTCTTTACCAGCACCTTTGATAACAACTTCTACCCCAATGGCGATCCGGCCACCGATACCACCGCCGACGGCATTTATAACCCGACCACCAACGGCTGGGACGGCACCGATAAGCTGGATCTGACCCTGACCAACGCCAGCAAATGGGTGGGCGCGGCGCAGTCCAGCGTACAGGCCATCGGCCCGGGCCAGATGTACGGCATGGGCTACAGCAGCGTCGACTGGAAGGCGCTGACCGCCAACAGCATCTGGCCGGACTCCACCTTCAACGGCAACGGCCATCTGGTGGGTAGCCAGGTGTACCAGAGCGGTCTTTTTAACGTGACGCTGGATAACGGTTCCGAATGGGATACCCGTAAACAGTCCAACATTGACGATCTGAAGGTGAACAACCGTTCGCAGGTTAACGTCGAGAACTCCGGCCTGCTCGCCGACACCATCACGCTGACCAACGCCTCGTCGCTGAATATCGGTGATTCGGGCGAGGTGGCCACCGACAGCCTTTACCTCGACAGCTACAGCCAGGCGACGCTGACCGAGGAGACGGCGGAGCTGTATGCCAACACCATCACCGTCGACAACCGTGCCGAACTGGCGCTGGGCCTGGGCCAGGTAGACACCCATAAAATGGTGCTGACCGACGGCGGCGTGCTGAATGTTGCCAGCCGTGATTATGTGCTCAATGCCGATCTGAATAACGCCCGCTATGTCACCAATGACCTTAACCGGGCTGAGTACGACCGCGGGACGATCGCCCTCAACTCTGACGGCCATCTGGCGGTGAACGGCGAGGTTTCCGGCAACTATAGCGTCCGTCTGGATAATGCCACCGGCGCGGGTTCCGCAAGCCGGTACCAGAACAAGGAGGTGATCCGCGTATACGACAACAATGCTAATACGAAGGCGACCTTCACCGCGGCTAACCATGCGGATCTGGGGGCTTATACCTACAAGGCGCTGCAAAAAGGCGACACCGTGGTGCTGAATCAGGAGCGCTTAACGGATTACGCCAACATGGCGCTGAGCATTCCTTCGGCTAATGCCAATATCTGGCATCTGCAGCAGGACACCGTTGGCAAACGCCTGGCTAACGGCCGTCACGGGCTGGAAGATAAGGGCGGCGCGTGGGTGAGCTTCCTTGGCGGCAACTTCGACGCCGATAACGGCACCATCGATTACGATCAGGACGTCAGCGGCATCATGGTGGGTGTGGATACCCTGATTGATGGCAACAACGCGAAGTGGACCCTCGGCGCAGCCGCGGGCTTTGCGAAAGGCGACATGAACGATCGTACCGGCCAGGTAGACCAGGACAGCCAGACCGCGATGATCTACTCGGCGGCGCGCTTTGCTAACGATATTTTCCTCGACAGCAGCCTGAGCTATACCCGTTTCAACAACGATCTCTCTGCCACCATGAGCAACGGCGAGTATGTTGACGGCAGCACTAACACCGATGCCTGGGGCTTTGGCCTGAAGCTCGGCTATGACCTGAAACCTGACGCTTCCGGCTACGTTACCCCTTATGCCGCGGTCTCCGGCCTGTTCCAGTCGGGTGACGACTATCGCCTGAGCAACAATATGCAGGTGGGCGGCCAGTCTTATAACAGCATGCGTTATGAGGCGGGTATCGATGCCGGTTACACCTTTGGCTACGGTGACGACCAGGCGCTGACCCCGTACTTCAAGCTGGCCTACGTCTATGACGACGCCGGTGAGAGCGCGGAAGTTAATGGCGACAGCATCGATAACGGCGTGAAGGGCTCTGCGGTGCGCGTCGGTCTGGGCACGCAGTTCAGCTTTACCAAAAACTTCAGCGCCTACACCGATGCCACCTACCTGGGCGGCGGTGACGTTGAGCAGAACTGGGGTGCGAATCTGGGTGTGAAATACACCTGGTAATCACCCTGACATGGGGAGGCTTGCCTCCCCATTTATATATTCAAGGATGACTTGAGGTCTGCATGAACCGTTATGCAAAGCCAATTCCTGAATTTACCCGGCTTGAACAGTGCCTGGTTGACCATAGCAAACCTTTTAAACTTGACGGGCAGCATTCGGTGTTTGGCGAATCCTTCGATGAACACCATTACACCCTGGTGCTGCAGTACGGCACCCTTGCTATTCAACGCCAGCAGGATGACCTGCTGATGGAGATAGTGGCGGCGCCTTATATCTTTGGCATTAATGCCGGCATGATGGGGTGCGGTACGGAGTATGAGCTGGTTACCCATTCCGCCTGTAGCGGCTTTTATCTCCCGGCGGCAGCGGCCCGGACGCTGATCCAGCAGGCCGGCCTGTGGCGCGACGCCTTCTGCTGGCTCTCATGGCATCACCGGGTGATGGAAATCCGTGATAATCAGCTGGTAGGCAACAACTCCTACAGCCAGATCCGCGCGACGCTGCTTGATATGGCCCAGTGGGACGAGGGGCTGCGGATGCGCGTGGGGGTGATGAATTACATTCAGCGGCGCACGCGCATTTCACGCTCGGTGGTCGCGGAAGTGCTGGCCGCGCTGCGGCAGGGAAATTATATCCGGATGGAGCGGGGCAAACTGGTTGGCATCAACCGTTTGCCCTCACAGTATTAACCCATTCAGGAGGCCGGCACGACCTGCGCTTTGTTCTCACTCAGCTCTGCGACCAGATTATTAATACCATCGCTCATATTGACGAAGCGGGTATTGGGGGAGCGGGTGACGACCACGAATGCCCCCACGTTGGCCTGCGGGATCATCGCCATATAGGTGATAAAGCCGCCGCCGCCGCCCGTTTTTTGAATGATCCCCGGTCGGCCATTCTTCGGTGCCATATAGACCCAGCCCAGACCCAGCGCATCCGCTTTACCCGGCACGTCCATACCTATCACGCGCTGGAACTGGCTGCGCTTATAGATGATGGTCTGCATACGGTCGGCCTGATTGCTGCGGGCATAAAAATCGGAGGAGAGGAACTGCTGCATCCAGCGCATCATATCCCCCGGCGTGGAGTAGACCCCGCCGCTGCCGATGGCCGCCAGGGTGTTATTACAGGGGCTGGCGCCTTTTTCCGCCACCATCAGGCGTTTGCACTGATCCGGCGACGGGGTAAAGGTGGTGTCTTTCATCCCCAGCGGGCGGGCGATCTGCTCTTCAAAAAGCTGGGTATAGGGCTTGCCGGAGGCGGTGGCAAGCGCGTCCGCCAGTAAATCAAAGGCCAGATTCGAGTAGGCCGCCTGGGAGCCTGGAGCGCTCTTCAGGGTGGCGGTGCTGAGGTAATTCCAGCGCTGCTCGCGGGTTGGCCAGACGAAGACCGGACGATGGGCCGCGCCGCCGGGCTGCTCCCGGGGAAGGGCGCTGGTATGGGTCGCCAGATTCACCAGAGTTATAGGTGTTCCCTGATAGGTCGGCACGCGGGCGCCGGGCGGGGCATATTTGCTCAGGGGATCGTTCAGTTTAACCACCCCCTGATCCAGCAGCTTCACCAGCATTTCGCTGGTCATCAGCTTGGTCAGGGAGGCTATGCGCACCACCGAGTCGAGCTGCGGATGCACGTTGTTGCCGGGGCGCGTTTCGCCAAAACTGCGGAACACGCGCTGATTACCATCAATAACCACCAGCGCCATGCCGGTTGCGCCGCTGCCGTAATAGATGAGGTTGGCGTAGCGATCGGCAATGTCGGAGGCGAGGGCCGGGGCCGTCAGCGGCTGGGCAGCCTGCGCTGTCGATAAGCTTACCGCAAAGATCGCGGCGGCGGAAAAAAGACCAGGTTTCAACGAAAAGCATCCATGAGGTGAATGAAGATAATAGTGCGTATTTATACTACTAACGGACCCGGTGCAATGGGGCGAATTGCATAACAATAGCGGGAAAAACGTAACCGCGAGTAAATAAAAACATTTTCATCGCCAGCCATCGCCCAATTTGTGACATCGGGCTTATGATAGGGCCCCTCAACCCTGGCTCTCCCGGAGAAAACAATGTCTGAAAAACGCGTGGTGATGGTTATCGATATGCAGCAGGGGGTGTTTGCCACGCCGCGGCTACGGCCTGAGCAATGCGTCGCGCGAATCAATCAGCTGACCCGGGCTGCCGATACGGTAATTTTTATTCAGCATGCAGGACCGGGCGGGCTGGAGGAGGGCAGCGACGGCTTTGCCCTCCTGCCGGAGTTGCAGCAGCCGGAGGGGGCGTTTTACGTCACCAAAACCGCCTGCGATGCCTTTTATAACACCGGGCTCGAAGCGCTGCTGCGGGAGCTGGAGATCGACCGGTTCGTGATTTGCGGCTGCGCGACCGACTACTGCGTGGACGCCACCCTTAAAAACGGCGTCAGCCGCGGGTACCATATTACGGTCGCAAAAGATGCCCATACCACCGCCAACCGCGCGGCTGCTGCGGCAGAAACCCTGATTAACCACTATAACGATGTCTGGAGCGATTTTATTGCGCCGGGAAATGAGCCCCTGGTGAAACTCACCGAAACAATTCTCGCCGGCTGGAAAACGAACTAATAATCGCCGGTCAGGTCTGATTTCCCTGCACGAGCCGGCAGACGGCTCGTGGATGTCGTAGTGATGTGTTAAACACAGCAAAGTCATAATGATAAGAAGGAAGCGTTATGTTTAAGTCATTTTTCCCAAAGCCGGGGCCTTTTTTCCTTTCGGCATTAATTTGGGCGCTGATCGCCGTCGTGCTCTGGCAGGCGGGAGGCGGCGCCTGGCTTGAGCGCCTGGTCGGCGCAAGCGGCGATGTCCCAATCAGCGCGGCGCGCTTCTGGTCGCGCAGCTATCTGCTGTTTTATGCCTACTATGCGCTTTGCGTCGGGCTTTTTGCCCTCTTCTGGTTTATGTACGCCCCGCACCGCTGGCAGCTGTGGTCGATCCTGGGCACCGCGCTGATTATCTTCGTCACCTGGTTCCAGGTGGAGGTGGGGGTGGCGGTTAACGCCTGGTATGCCCCTTTCTACGATCTGATCCAGAAGGCGCTGGGCTCTCCGCACAAGGTCACCATCGATCAGTTCTATCATGGCGTGGGGGTATTTCTCGGCATCGCCCTGATTGCGGTGATTATCGGCGTGCTGAATAACTTCTTTGTCAGCCACTACGTGTTCCGCTGGCGTACCGCCATGAACGAATACTATATGGCCCACTGGCAGCGGCTGCGCCATATCGAAGGCGCCGCCCAGCGCGTGCAGGAAGACACCATGCGCTTCGCCTCAACCCTTGAAGATATGGGCGTCAGCTTTATCAACGCCATCATGACCCTGATCGCCTTCCTGCCGGTGCTGGTAGCCCTTTCGGCCCACGTGCCGGAGCTGCCGATTGTCGGGCATATTCCCTATGGCCTGGTGATCGCGGCCATTCTCTGGTCGCTGGTGGGCACCGGCCTGCTGGCGGCGGTAGGGATCAAGCTGCCGGGGCTGGAGTTTAAAAACCAGCGCGTCGAGGCGGCCTACCGTAAAGAGCTGGTCTATGGCGAAGACGACGCCAGCCGCGCCTCGCCGCCCACCGTGCGTGCGCTGTTTAGCGCCGTGCGCCAGAACTACTTCCGCCTCTATTTCCACTATATGTACTTCAACGTCGCGCGTTTTCTTTACCTGCAGGTGGATAACGTATTCGGTCTATTCCTGCTGTTCCCGTCGATCGTTGCCGGTACCATTACCCTGGGCCTGATGACCCAAATCACCAACGTCTTTGGCCAGGTGCGCACCTCGTTCCAGTATCTGATCTACTCCTGGACCACGCTGGTGGAGCTGATGTCCATCTATAAACGTCTGCGCAGCTTTGAGCGCGAGCTGGACGATGGCGATCTGCAGGAAGTAACCAGTACCTTCAGTTAACACAGGGAGTTGTTATGACATTTGCCGTACCGCGAGCCTTACCCTTATCGCTGCTTGCCGCCCTGGTGCTGGCCGGCTGTGCCGAAGAGGGCGCCGCCCCGCTGAAAAAGGGCGAAAAACCTGTCGATGTGGCGAGCGTGGTGCGGCAAAAAATGCCGTCCAGCGTGAAAGACCGCGACCAGTGGGCGTCGGCGCTGGCGAAAACCTTCGACAGCCAGAAGATCGCCCCTACCGAGGAGAACGTCTGCTCGGTGCTGGCGGTGGCGCAGCAGGAGTCGCTCTATCAGTCCGATCCGCCGGTGCCGGGACTCAATAAGATCGCCTGGAAGGAGATTGACCGCCGGGCGGAGAAGCTGCACATCCCGGCGTTTGTGGTGCATACGGCGCTTAAAATTCCCTCGCCCAACGGCAAGAGCTACAGCGACCGGCTGGATGCGGTAAAAACCGAAAAACAGCTCAGCGCCATTTTTGACGACTTTATCAATATGGTGCCGATGGGGCAGAAGCTGTTCGGCTCCCTTAACCCGGTGCACACCGGCGGGCCGATGCAGGTTAGCATCGCCTTTGCCGAGAAGCATACCGACGGCTATCCCTGGAAGTACGACGGCACCGTGCGTCAGGAGGTCTTCTCCCTGCGCGGCGGCCTGTGGTTCGGCACCTATCACCTGCTGAACTATCCGGCCAGCTATAGCGCGCCGCTCTACCGCTTCGCCGACTTCAACGCCGGGTGGTATGCCAGCCGTAACGCCGCCTTCCAGAATGCGGTTAGCCGCGCCAGCGGCGTGAAGCTGGCGCTGGATGGCGATCTGATAGCCTACGGCAGCAGCACGGCGGGTAAAACCGAGATGGCGGTGCGCCAGCTGGCGGACAAGCTCGACATGAGCGACAGCGAAATTCGCCGCCAGCTGGAGAAAAGCGACAGCTTCAGCTTTGAGAAAACAGAGCTATATAAGCAGGTTTATGCCCTGGCGGAGAAGAAGAGCGGCAAGAGCTTGCCGAGAGAGATGTTACCTGGGATCCAGCTGGAAAGCCCGAAGATCACGCGCAACCTGACGACCGCCTGGTTTGCGAAGCGCGTCGACGATCGTCGGGCTCGCTGTATGGCAATGAATTAGCGGTAACGACGCAGGCGGTTAACCAGCGCGACCACACCCAAAACGACGCAGCCAACGAGGAAGGGGATTAGGCCAAAGATGGTGCTTACCCCCAGTCCGATTTCAACGCGCGGGCGTCCGGTGTCCTGGACCTGCATCAGATGTTCATAGACCCCTGGGGCATGAACCAGCATGTTCAGGAACTGCGAGCCCGCCCAGAAGCAGAACAGCACAAACAGAGCATATGCGATATTACCCGGCGTGGAGGTTTTCGGGTGTTTGCCATTAAAAATCGGCTTCGACATTGTAAAGTCTGCCATAGAGACCTCCGGATAGTTCAGCCTGGCCGTGTGCCAGCGCTATAGCCGAAGTTTGACAGGTCATAGCAAATGTCAATATCGGAATCGTGGTAAATTGCCCCGTAGAATCCTCCTGGATCGCTGATTTCTGCATCACTTCACACATTTGTTACTTTAAGTTAAATTTATTAACATTTAAGAATTTCCGCATCCGCCACAGACCAGACGGCAAAACTGTGCGACGATGCGTTTTTTTCGTGGAGCCACTATGAAACTGCCTGCCAAAATCCGCCGTGACTGGCACTACTACGCCTTTGCTATTGGGCTGATCTTTATTCTTAACGGGGTTGTCGGGCTGCTGGGCTTTGAGGCGAAGGGCTGGCAAACCTATGCGGTGGGGCTGGTGACCTGGGTAATCAGTTTCTGGCTGGCGGGATTGATTATTCGCCGCCGCCCGGAAGAGGCGACGGCGAACGAGGCCGATTAGGCCGTTATATTCAGCGCGCCGTCGGCGGCATACTGCTCCAGCGCCAGCTCAATCAGGCGGGTGATTAATTGCGGATAGCTAATGCCGCTCGCCTGCCACAGCTTCGGATACATGCTGATATTGGTGAAGCCCGGCAGGGTGTTGATTTCGTTGATCACCACCTGGCTGTCCGGCGTTAAAAAGACGTCGACCCTGGCCATGCCGCGGCAGCCCAGTGCCTGATATGCCTCGATAGCGATGGCGCGGATCCGGTCATTAACCTCAGGATCCAGCGCGGCGGGCACCACCACCTGCGCACCTTTATCATCAATATATTTGGTGTCGTACGAGTAGAAGTCGCTGTTCAGCACCACTTCGCCGCAGGTGCTGGCCTGCGGGAAGTCGTTGCCCAGCACGGCGCATTCGATTTCACGGCCTTTAATGCCCTGCTCAACCACCACCTTGTGGTCAAAGGTGAAGGCCAGCCGTACCGCGTCGTTAAACTGCGCCTCGCTGGTGACCTTACTTACCCCCACGGAAGAGCCCTGATTGGCCGGCTTCACGAACAGCGGCAGGCCGAGCTCTGCCTGCAGGCTGCTGAAGGTGTGTTTATCGCGGTTGGCGCGGGTGAGGGTGACAAAGGGGGCCACGTTCAGACCGGCATCGCGCAGCAGGCGCTTGGTGACGTCTTTATCCATGCAGGCGGCGGAGCCCAGCACGCCGGAGCCGACGAACGGCAGGTTTGCCATGCGCAGCATCCCCTGCAGGGAGCCATCTTCGCCCAGGGTGCCGTGCACGATGGGGAAAATCACGTCGATCTGCGCCAGCGCCTCGGCGTTACCGGCGTCGATCAGCTGGCCACGCGCTACGCCCGGTACGGTGGCGACGCTGATATCAGAAGGATTAAGGGCGATATGCGCCGGATCGTTGGCGTTGAGCAGATAGTTGTCGGCGTCGTTGACGTGCCACTGGCCCTGTTTATCAATCCCCAGCAGCACCACGTCGAAACGGCTTTTATCGATCGCATTGACGATATTTTTGGCCGATTGCAGCGACACTTCGTGCTCTGCTGATTTTCCCCCAAATACAATACCCACCCGCAGCTTTGCCATTACTTTCACTCATCCAGTCTGACTAAAAACCCATACCTTACCACGATGCCCGGCGGGATTCGCCGCCTTCTGCCATAATGTTTTGGCACAGCAAAAAGGGGGGAGAGTGAGAGGAAAAGGAGTGATTATCTGCCTGATTATTATCGGCGCGGCCGCGGTGGGATATCGCTGGCTGCCGTCTTATTACAACCCTTTTGTACCTCTCTCTCTGGACGATCCCCCCGGAAAAATCAGCCAGTTTAAGCTGCGCCGTCTCACCCCGGAACAGTGCGGTACCTTACTTAGCCAGGCGAACGAACGCCGGCTTATCCGCACCCAGCCGGTGGCCGATAGCGGAGGAGAGTGCCCGCTGGTGGACGTGGTGCGGGTCCGTGATTTCGGCCCGGTCGCCCTCAGCAGCAGTTTTCTGGCCAGCTGCCCGTTAGCGCTCAGCGCCGCCCTGTGGGTCAACCAGCAGGCGCAGCCGCTGAGCCGGCAGATGACGGGCAGCCGCCTGACCCGCATCGAACATTTTGGCAGCTTCGCCTGTCGCAATATCTATCACCGCGCCGACGCCCGGCGCAGCGAACACGCTACCGCCCAGGCGCTGGATATCAGCGCGTTTCAGCTGGCGGACGGGCGCAAGGTCAGCGTACTGCGCGGCTGGAAGAACGCCGAAACCCAGCCCTGGCTGAAGGCGATGCTAAGCGCCAGCTGCGGCTACTTCGGCAACGGGCTGGGACCGGAGTACAACGCGGCGCACGCCAACCACTTTCATCTGGGGATGCGCGGCTATGGCTACTGTCCCTGAAGCATAAACCACCGGCCAAAAGTGGATAAATTGTGACTTGTTTCACAATATTGGTGACTGGGAAGATAAAACACTAAAGTCATGCGCGCCGCACCGCAGGTGAACTGCCGCGTCGGCTAACTTGTTAATCTATGGGCGAATTCGCTCAAAATGAAGATAGTGTCGCATTATGGAATCCTGGAAGGTTAACCTCATATCGGTCTGGTTCGGCTGCTTTTTCACCGGACTGGCCATCAGCCAGATCTTACCTTTTCTGCCGCTGTACGTGTCTCAGCTGGGCGTTAGCTCGCACGAGGCGCTGTCGATGTGGTCCGGGCTAACCTTCAGTATCACCTTTTTAGTCTCGGCCATCGTGTCGCCCATGTGGGGCAGCCTGGCCGATCGCAAAGGGCGCAAGCTGATGCTGCTGCGCGCCTCGCTGGGGATGGCTATCGCCATTCTGCTGCAGGCCTTTGCGACCAACGTCTGGCAGCTGTTCTTGTTACGCGCCCTGATGGGGCTGACCTCCGGCTATATCCCCAATGCCATGGCGCTGGTGGCGTCGCAGGTGCCGCGCGAGCGCAGCGGCTGGGCGCTGAGCACCCTCTCTACCGCCCAGATAAGCGGCGTGATCGGCGGCCCGCTGCTGGGCGGTTTTCTCGCCGACCACGTGGGGCTGCGGGCGGTGTTTATTATCACCGCCATCCTGCTGATGGTCAGTTTCCTGGTGACGCTGTTCTTGATTAAAGAGGGCTTACGGCCGGCGTCGGACAAGGAGCAGCGTCTGAGCGGCAGGGCGGTCTTCGCCACGCTGCCTTATCCGGCGCTGATGATAAGCCTGTTTGTCACTACCATGGTTATCCAGCTCTGTAATGGCTCGGTAGGGCCGATCCTGGCGCTGTTTATTAAATCGATGGAGCCGGACAGCAACAATATCGCTTTTCTCAGCGGCATGATTGCCGCGGTGCCGGGTATTTCGGCGCTGATGTCCGCGCCGCGGCTGGGAAAACTCGGGGACCGCATCGGCACCGCCCGCATTTTAATGGCGACGCTGGTAATTGCCCTGGTGCTGTTCTTTGCCATGTCTTTTGTCACCACCCCGTTCCAGCTCGGCGTGCTGCGTTTCCTGCTCGGTTTTGCCGACGGCGCCATGCTGCCCGCGGTGCAGACCCTGCTGGTTAAATATTCCAGCGATCGGGTTACCGGGCGCATCTTTGGTTATAACCAGTCGTTTATGTATCTCGGAAACGTGGTCGGGCCGCTTATCGGCGCGTCGGTTTCGGCTATGGCAGGATTTCGTTGGGTGTTTGCCGCCACCGCCGTGGTGATATTACTGAATATCATTCAGTTGGCGGTGATATTACGCCGCCAACGGCAGCGTGCGGCGCAAATAAAAACGTCAGCATTACCTTAATCACGCCGGGGTATTTTATTTGTGGTTTCTTCAGCATGAATAGCAAGCGCGACGCCGCCTTTATAATATTCTTGCAATAAAAAAGTGGAAAAACTTATATGAAAACGTTTCGCTGAACTGGGATCACATTTATTTAATTCAAAAGGTTGGAATTGCATAAAGATACTACTTTTGCCTCTTTGCAACCTGCATTCATAGTGCTAACTTCAGCAAAAATCTGAAAAGGAAATTGCGCTATGAAAAATCTCATTGCTGAGTTGCTGGTGAAACTTGCTGAAAAGGAAGAGGAGTCTAAAGAGCTGGTGGCGCAGGTTGAGGCGCTGGAAATTGTGGTCACCGCGCTGCTCAGGCAGATGGCCCAGAGCGATCAGCAGGCGTTGATTAAAAGCATCGAAGGCGCGCTGGACGCGGTTCGGCCAGAAACTCAGGTACCTGAACATGACAGCCAGATGCTCCAGCAATACGTAAAGAAGCTGTTGCGGCACCCGCGAAACTGATCGGTTATTCAATTTAAATTCCTGTCATCGCTCTGTCACGTCGGTTGCCTATAGTCGCTCTGTTTTATTTTTATCTGTTTTTACATGGAGAAAATAAGTGAAACAGAGCGCCCTTGCGATAGCTTTACTCCCCCTGATTGTTGCCCCTGCCATTTATGCCGAAACCGCAGCTTCATTCCCGGCTCCTGAACAACGCGCGGCCCGGGGAGATATCACCCAGCCCGGTGGGGCACGCCGTCTTTCAGAAGATCAAACCGCCGCTCTGCGCGCGTCGCTAATTGATAAGCCTGCCAAAAATATCATTCTGCTTATTGGCGACGGTATGGGAGATTCTGAAATTACCGCCGCGCGAAATTATGCCGAAGGGGCGGGCGGCTATTTTAAAGGAATAGATTCCCTGCCGCTGACCGGCCAGTACACCCACTATGCGCTGGATAAAAAAACCGGCAAACCCGATTACGTTACCGACTCTGCCGCCTCGGCCACCGCGTGGTCCACCGGGGTGAAAACCTATAACGGCGCGCTGGGCGTGGATATTCACGAACAGGATCACCGCACCATTCTGGAGATGGCGAAAGCCGCCGGTCTGGCAACGGGGAATGTCTCCACGGCCGAACTGCAGGACGCCACCCCTGCCGCGCTGGTGGCCCACGTCACGTCGCGTAAGTGCTACGGCCCTGCCGTAACCAGCGAAAAGTGTGCCTCTAACGCGCTGGAAAAGGGCGGTAAAGGCTCCATTACTGAGCAGCTGCTGAATGCCCGCGCGGATGTCACCCTGGGCGGCGGCGCGAAGACCTTTGCCGAAACGGCGACCAGCGGCGAGTGGCAGGGTAAAAGCCTGCGCGAACAGGCGCAGCTGCGTGGCTATCAGCTGGTGAGCGATGCGGCCTCGCTGGCTGCCATCACCGTGGCCAGCCAGGACAAACCGCTGCTGGGTCTCTTCTCTGAAGGGAACATGCCGGTGCGCTGGGAAGGGCCAAAGGCCAGCTATCATGGCAATCTCGATAAGCCGGCCGTCACCTGTACGCCAAATCCCCAGCGGAATGACACTATTCCGACCCTCGCCGCCATGACCGAGAAAGCGATCTCCCTGCTGGATAAAAACGAAAAAGGTTTCTTCCTGCAGGTTGAAGGGGCCTCTATCGATAAACAGGATCACGCCGCCAACCCGTGCGGACAGATTGGTGAAACTGTCGATCTGGATGAGGCCGTGCAGAAAGCGATGGAGTTCGCGAAGCGAGATGGCAACACCCTGGTGATTGTGACCGCTGACCATGCCCACTCCAGCCAGATCGTGGCGCCGGATACTAAAGCGCCGGGGCTTACCCAGGCGCTGAATACCAAAGATGGCGCGGTGATGGCTATCAGCTACGGCAACTCGGAAGAGGAGTCGATGGAGCATACGGGAAGCCAGCTGCGCATTGCAGCCTACGGTCCCCATGCGGCGAACGTGGTGGGGCTGACCGATCAGACCGACCTGTTTTACACCATGCAGGCCGCCCTGGGTCTGAAATAAGCGTGACGCCCGGCGGGAAAAACGTTCTGCCGGGTGGTTTTTTTAGCACCACCGACCAGACTTAATGTGAACATTCACAGAAGGATAGTGCTATGAAAATCACATTGCTGGTTACCCTGCTATTCGGCCTGTTTTTCGTTACCCTGGTGAGCGCGCAAGAGAAGACCATGACGCCGCAGCAGCAGCGGATGACCACCTGCAATCAGCAGGCCACTGCCGATGCGCTTAAGGGCGATGCGCGTAAAACCTATATGAGCGATTGCCTGAAAAACGGCGCCTCTAAGCCCGGTGAAAAGAGCCTGACGCCCCAGCAGCAACGGATGCGTGAGTGCAGCTCCCAGGCGACGCAGCAGTCGCTGAAGGGGAGCGATCGCAGTAAGTTTATGAGCGCCTGTCTGAAGAAAGCCGCCTAGTCCTAACGGGTGAGCGGCGTTTGTGACTCACCCGAAATCTCATACTCTCCCCCTGGACCCCCTCTCTATAATTTGGGAAATTGTTTCAGAATGTTCCCAAATATAATGAATGACGAAAACTTTTTTAATAACGGGGTTGCGCGAGAGGAGTGGCATCAACCGCTCACGCCGGACGATCATCACCGCTCAGGCCTGCGCTTCGCCCGGCGAGTTCGCTTACCGCGTACGGCGGGGCTGGCGGCGATGTTTATCCCCATTGCCGGCGTGCTGGTAGCGCAATCGGTGGCCGGCGGCTGGTGGCTATTGCTGGTGGGATGGGCTTTCGTCTGGCCGCATCTGGCCTGGCAGCTGGCGTCCCGCTCGGCCGATCCGCACGGCAGTGAAATCTATAACCTGAAGGCCGATGCCGTTATTGCCGGGGTGTGGATTGGCCTGATGGGGGGGAATGCCCTGCCCACCGCCGCGCTGGCGATGATGATAGGTATGAATATGATGGGGGCAGGGGGGCTGCGGCTGTTCAGCGCCGGGACCCTGATCGCCGCCGTTGCCGCCATGGTCACCCTCCAGCTCACCGGCATTACGCCGGTCTTTGCCAGCTCGCCGCTGCAGGGATGGCTTACCCTGCCGGTGCTGGTTCTCTATCCCCTGTTATTTGCCTGGGTGAGCTACCAGACCGCGATCAGGCTGGCGGAGCACAAGCGTCGGCTTGAGCTGATGAGCGCCCGGGACGGCATGACCGGCGTCTATAACCGGCGGCACTGGGAAATTTTGTTACGTAATGAATTTGATAACTGCCGGCGCCATCATCGCAGCGCCACCATTCTACTGATCGATATCGATCACTTTAAGAAGATCAACGATACCTGGGGCCACGATATCGGCGACGAGGCGATCATCGCCATCACCCGCCAGCTCCAGCTTACCCTGCGCGGAAGCGATATGATCGGCCGCTTTGGCGGGGATGAGTTTGCGGTGATCATGAGCGGTACCCCGCCAGAAAGCGCCATTGCCGCCATGTCGCGCGTCCACGAGCGGCTGGCGGAGCTGAGCCTTGCCGGTGCGCCGCAGGTAAAGCTCTGTATCAGCGTGGGGGTTGCGCCGCTGACGGCGTCGATGGGGCATTACCGGGAGTGGCTGAAGGCGGCAGACGTCGCCCTCTATAAAGCGAAAAATGCCGGGCGTAACCGCACCGAAGTGGCGGCCTGACGCCCGGCGCGGGATCAGGATTTGCTCAGTTTCTCTGACTTTTCCATGCAGGCGTGCATGGCTTCGATCACCGCCGCGCGGAAGCCGCGCTCTTCCAGCACCCGCACGGCTTCGATAGTGGTTCCGCCCGGGGAGCAGACCATATCTTTCAGCTCGCCCGGATGCTTACCGGTTTCCAGCACCATTTTCGCCGAGCCCATCACTGCCTGCGCGGCAAACTTATAGGCCTGCGCGCGCGGCATGCCGCCCAGCACGGCCGCATCGGCCATCGCTTCGATAAACATAAACACATAGGCTGGCGCAGAGCCGCTGACGCCCACCACCGGGTGGATCATCCCTTCGGAAATGACCTCCGCTTCGCCGAAGCAGCGGAAGATATTCACCACGTCGGCAATATCCTCGGACGTCACCAGCGCGTTAGGGGTGATGGAGGTCATGCCGGCGTTGACCATGGACGGCGTATTGGGCATGGCGCGGACGATTTTGCGGTCGTGGCCGAGGGCGCGCGCCAGCTGATCCAGGGTTACCCCTGCGGCAATAGAGACCACCACCGTCTCTTTATTGAAGCTGGAGGTGACGTCGCTGAGGACTTTTACCATGATGTTCGGCTTTACCGCGCCGAAGACGATATCGGCAACCTGCGCCACTTCCTGGGCGCTCTGGGCGGCGTTAACGCCATATTCATCGTGCAGGGCAGCGACTTTATCCGGCGAGGGGGTATAGACCCAGATCTGGCCGGGCTGCACCTGGCCGCTGGCAATCAGGCCGCCCAGAATAGCTTTACCCATGTTGCCGCAGCCGATAAAACCGATTTTCTTCTCCATCACGTCTCCCTCTTATGTACTTTGTTATGAGTGCAGAGGGGTAGCTTAACGCGGATCTTTACGCAGTGCTAAAGCTTCCGCCTCATCCGCCGCTTTGCCTCACGGGAAAAGCAGGCGACAATGAGATATATCATCGAAAGGAGAAACTATGGCGATTTGGGTGGATGCGGATGCGTGTCCGAATGTGATTAAAGAGATCCTTTTTCGCGCCGCCGAGCGCGTACAGATGCCGCTGACGCTGGTAGCAAACCAGAACCTGCGGGTTCCGCCGTCGCGCTTTATTCGCGCCCTGCGCGTCCCGGCCGGTTTTGACGTGGCCGATAACGAAATAGTGCGCCTGTGCAGCCCGGACGATCTGGTTATTACTGCCGATATTCCCCTGGCGGCAGAGGTGCTGGAGAAAGGGGCCGCGGCCCTCAACCCGCGCGGCGAACGCTACTCGCCGGCCACCATCCGCGAAAAGCTGACGATGCGTGATTTTATGGACACCATGCGCGCCAGCGGCGTGCAGACCGGCGGGCCAGATAGCCTCTCCCAGCGCGACCGGCAGCAGTTTGCCGCCGAGCTGGATAAATGGCTGCTGGAAGTAAAACGCCGTCAGGGATGAGTATCCCGCGCGCGCCGGATTGTGCGGCGGTGCCGCCGCTGGGGTTGTCAGCCCCCGCCGCAATCAGGTATGGTGTGCGCATTCATCTATGCACTTATTTCTTTACAGCCCTATCCCCGATATTTAAAGGGGTTGACTCTTGTTTTGTAATTATTTATTTACAGTTACTTCTGTACTAGCTTGATGGTATCATCAGGCGCTTTGCGATTTTACACACCGCCCATTTGCGACCTCAAGGGGAACAACCTGGTTATGACCCAGCCTATTTTTTTAATTGGCCCCCGCGGCTGTGGCAAAACGACCGTCGGTCATGAACTGGCGCGCCTGTGCGGCAGCCCTTGCATCGATACCGATAGCTGGCTGCAGTCCCACGCCGGCAAAAGCATCGCCGAAATTGTGGAGGAGGAGGGCTGGGAGAGCTTCCGCGCCCGTGAAACGGCAGCGCTTGAAGCCGTTGCGGCCAGCCCGGACGTGATTGCCACCGGCGGCGGAATTATCCTTGCCCCGTACAATCGCCAGTTTATGCGCGACAAAGGGGTGGTTATCTACCTTAACGCGCCGGTACCGGTGCTGGTGGAACGTCTGGAAGCCTTTCCGCAAGAGGGACAACGCCCTACGCTTACCGGCAAACCCATCAGCGAAGAGGTGAGCGAGGTGCTGGCAGAGCGTGATGCCCTCTACCGCGAAGCGGCGCACCACGTGGTTGATGCGTCGCGCTCGCCGGCAGAAGTGGCAAAAAATATTGCTACCGTGCTGCGTCTCGCTTGCGCCAGCTAACTGATGTCTATACTGATAGTTCACCCTCACAAAAAGGACGAACTATGCCAACCAGACCTCCCTACCCGCGTGAAGCCCGTATTGTTGCCGTAGAAAAAGGCGGAGCGGATCAAACCGTTACCTGGTATCAGCTGCGCGCCGACCATCCGAAGCCTGATTCGCTGATTAGTGAGCACAATACGGAGCAGGAAGCGCTGGATGCAAAACGCCGTTACGAAGATCCCGATAAAGAGTGAATAAATTCCGAAAGAGAGAATTACGCTAGCGGAATCACATTTATTGACGCCTTGAATAGTTAAGCAGAGGTTAATATCACGTTATAACAGTAACATCCCCACAGGCACCCGGATCTTTACATTCCGGCCAGCGAAACACCTGCTACGCTAATTCGCTGTTCATCTCTGAATAACGAGTTGCGCAGCGTTGTGAGCCTGTGCCTGTGTCAAAGCAGTAGAAGTGAAGAAAGGCGAGAACGATGAAGGCGACCCTGGCGATTCTCACAATCGGCGTTGTTCCGGTCAGTGAGGTGCTACCGCTCTTAACCGAGCATATTTCTGAACAACAAATCACCCACCACACGCTGCTGGGCAGTATGTCCCGTGACGAGGTGCTGGCAACCTATGGGCTCGAACCCGGCGATGATTGCCTGCCGGCAATGTTAAGCGACGGTAAACAAGCGGATCTCTCCCGCCAGAAGATCGCCCGCGATCTGCAAAGCGTGGTGGAGGTGCTCGATAACCAGGGTTATGAAGTGATCCTGCTGATGAGCACCGCCGCCATTTCCGGGCTGGTGGCGCATAACGCTATCCTGCTTGAGCCTACCCGCATTATTCCCCCTCTGGTGGCCTCCATCGTGGATGGCCATCAGGTCGGGGTGATTGTTCCCGTTCCCGAGCTGCTGGCGGAGCAGTCCCGCAAGTGGCACGGCCTGCAAAAACCGCCGCTGTTTGCGATGGCGAACCCGTTCTGGGACAGCGAATCCCGATGGATCGAGGCTGGAAAAGAGCTGCTGGCGCGCGGCGCCGATGTGATTATGCTCGATTGCCTCGGCTTTCATCAGCGTCATCGCGATCTACTGCAAAAGGCGCTGGACGTTCCCGTTTTATTGTCAAACGTACTGGTGGCGCGGCTTGCCTCCGAGCTGCTGGTGTAATGATTTTGCGTGACAGGCAGGGAGTCAGCCCCCTATATTGAATTAACATCCAAAACAATAAGGGACAGCCCATGCTTCAAAGTAATGAGTACTTTTCCGGTAAAGTGAAGTCCATTGGATTTACCAGCAGTATCACCGGTCGCGCCAGCGTCGGCGTGATGGCAGAAGGGGAGTATGCCTTCGGAACCGCAGAGCCCGAAGAGATGACAGTGGTAAGCGGTTCACTGAAAGTGTTATTACCGGGTGAAACGGAGTGGAAAGTGTATGACGCCGGGCAGGTGTTCAACGTGCCGGGCCACAGCGAGTTCCATCTGCAGGTCGCCGAGCCCACGTCCTATCTTTGTCGCTACCTCTGAGTTTTATGACCTCTCCCGTCCGGGAGAGGTCAACGCGCGGTTAACGCTGTGCTTCCCCACCCAGCCCTTCGACCAGACTCTGGATCAGCGCGGCTAATTCGCCCGTCATCAAAATAAAGTCGGCATCAAAGCGGCCGGCGGCATCTTCTCTGTCGATATCATCGTTCTGATCGCGCAGTTCATCGGCAAACTTCAGCCGCTTCACGGAGCCGTCGTCGCAGATCATAAACTGGATCCGCTGCTGCCAGTCGAGCGCCAGCTTGGTTACCAGCTTGCCCGCTTCGATATGCACGGCGATCTCATCGCTCACCAGATCCTGTTTTTTGGCGCGGATCACGCCGCCATCTTCAAGAATGGCCTTCAGTTCGGCTTCGTCCAGCAGCTGGAAGCCCTGCGGCACGGTGCCGCTGCGGACCCATTCGGTGAGGGTCAGTTCGATCGGGTTTTCCATGGTCAGCGGCACAACCGGCAGCGAGCCGAGGCTTTTACGCAGCAGCGCCAGCGTGTCTTCGGCTTTTTTGGCGCTGGCGCAGTCGACGATGATCAGGCCATTTACCGTATCGATCCACATCATCGTCTGGCTGAAGCGGCTAAAGGCGCGCGGCAGCAGGGAGTGCAGCACTTCGTCCTTCAGGGAGTCTTTTTCGGTTTTCTTCAGCTTGCGGCCCTGGTCGGCTTCAAGTTTGGCAATCTTCGCCTCCAGCGCCTGCTTCACCACCGGCGTCGGCAGGATCTTCTCCTCCTTGCGGGCGCAAATGATGATTTGACCATTGGTGGTGTGGGTCAGCGCATCGCTCTGAGAGCCCATCGGCGGTACCCATCCGGTTTTGGCCATATCCTGGCTGCCGCACGGGCTAAAGGTATAAAGGGCTAACTGTTTTTCCATCTCATCTGCGCGCAGCGGGACGTCGCGGCTGAGACGGTAAACCATCAAATTTTTGAACCACAGCATGATAATTTCCACGGCCTTGTCGTTAATTGCAGCGGGCATGATAACGAATTGTCGCATCGCTTGCATTGCTAATCGGGGAGGCTGCCTCTACGCTTCTGATAAACAAAATAATGAGGAACGGCATGTGCGTATTGGTATTGATTTAGGCGGGACTAAGACCGAGGTGATTGCGCTGGGCGAGCAGGGGGAGCAGCTGTTTCGCCATCGCCTGCCGACGCCGCGCGATGATTACCAGCAAACCATAGAAACCATCGCTACCCTGGTGGAGATGGCGGAAAAGGCCACCGGCCAGACCGGCACCCTGGGGATGGGCATTCCGGGATCGATATCGCCCTATACCGGCGTGGTGAAAAATGCGAACTCCACCTGGCTTAACGGCCAGCCGTTCGACAAGGATATAAGCAAGCGTCTTAACCGCGAGGTGCGGCTGGCGAACGACGCCAACTGCCTGGCGGTCTCCGAGGCTATCGACGGCGCGGCGGCGGGGGCCCAGACCGTCTATGCGGTGATTATCGGCACCGGCTGCGGCGCCGGCGTGGCCCTGAACGGCCGGGCCCATATTGGCGGCAACGGTACCGCGGGCGAGTGGGGGCATAACCCGCTGCCGTGGATGGATGAAGATGAGCTGAAATACCGCGCCGAAGTGCCCTGTTATTGCGGCAAGCAGGGCTGTATCGAAACCTTTATTTCAGGAACCGGTTTCGCTACCGATTACCGCCGTCTGAGCGGCAATCCGCTGAAGGGCAACGAAATCATGCGGCTGGTGGAAGAGCAGGATCCCGTCGCCGGGCTGGCCATGAGCCGCTACGAGATGCGTCTGGCAAAATCGCTGGCGCACGTGGTGAACATTCTCGATCCGGACGTAATCGTTCTTGGCGGCGGCATGAGCAACGTCGACCGCCTGTACGCCACCGTGCCGCAGCTAATGAAGCAGTGGGTGTTTGGCGGCGAGTGCGAAACGCCGATCCGTAAAGCGCTGCACGGCGACTCCAGCGGCGTGCGCGGCGCGGCCTGGCTCTGGCCGCAGTAACCGCAAAACGGCAACCTAAAATTCCCTCTCCCCGTGGGAGAGGGTTAGGGTGAGGGCATCAGGCCGCACCCATACTCAACTACCCACCGCAAACGCCTTATCCAGCCGGCTGTAGCCCAGACCGTTCACCTTTCTTACCTTGATCTGCACCGGAATACGCTCCTTCATCGCCTCCACGTGGCTTATCACCCCGATGGTTTTGCCGGTGGCATTTAACGCATCCAGCGCGTCCAGCGCCGCGTCCAGCGTCTCGCTGTCGAGGGTGCCAAACCCTTCGTCGAGGAACAGCGAATCGATGCGCGTTTTGTAACTCACCAGATCCGACAGCGCCAGGGCCAGCGCCAGGCTTACCAGGAAGCTCTCGCCGCCGGAGAGGGTGCGGGTATCGCGCACCGCGTCCGCCTGCCAGGTGTCCACAACCTCCAGCTCCAGCGCGTCGCTGGCCTTACGCTGCAGCAGATAGCGCCCGTGCAGGCGGTTAAGCTGCTGGTTTGCCAGCCACACCAGGTTATCGAGGGTTAAGCCCTGGGCATACTTACGGAAACGATCGCCCTCTTTTGAACCAATAAGCGCGTTCAGATAACCCCAGTCGTCCGCCAGCCGGGCGGCCTCTTCGATCTGCTGGCGCAGGGCCTGCTGATGGCGGCGATTATCCTCGTCCTGCTTCAGCTGCTGGCGGATCTCCCCCTGACGGGAGGTATTGTCGCGCAGCTGCTGGCCGAGCTCGCGGAGCTGGGCCTCCAGGATCTGAGCGCCGATCTCCTCAGGAAGATCCCCGGGCCGCCGCCGGGCGTGTTCTTGTAGCTGCTGTTCAGCCTGGGCCACCAGGGTGGCGGCGTGCTGCAGCTGCTGTTCCAGCTGCTGCCTGCGCTGCTCCAGCCGGCGTATGCTGTCGTCATCCAGCAGGGCCGCCAGAAATGCCGGGCGATCGGCAAAGCAGCTGGCCTCCAGCGCGGCGGCGAACTGCGCCTGCAGCTGGGTGAGCCGTTCACGCTCGGCCGTCTCCTGCTGTTGCAGGGTCGCGAGCTGGCTTTGCAGGGAGATGCATTGAGTGTGGATGGCCTGCCAGTCGGCCGGCACCGGCTCCCCGGCGGTCTCCTCATCTGCGGGCGGCAGGGTATCCAGCAGCGGCGTCAGGGCGTGGATACGCTCCTGAACGGTGCCGTGCTGGGTCTGTTTCTCCTGCCAGCTACTCGCCTCGGCTTCGCGCTGCGCCAGCCATGCGGCCTCCTCGCCTTCGGCGGGCGGGGTAAGGGCCAGCGCGGTCAGGGCAGCGTGCAGCGCCTGCTGCTGGGCAATCAGCTGCTGCTCGCTGTGCTGCACCTGCTGCGCCAGATCGTTAACCTGGCTTTGCAGCGTATGGCGCTGGCCGAGCCGATGCAGCTGCTGTTCGTACTGCTCCTGCTCCTCCAGCCAGGGGGTAATATCGGCGTCAATGTCCTGCTCTATAGCCAGTAATTGGCAGCTCTCCTGCCACGCCTGCCTGAGGGTCTGCGCTTCCTCAGCCAGGGTCTGCGCCTCCTGGCCCGCGCGCTGGAGCTGCTCCGTCCGGGCCTTCAGCTGGCCGCGCAGCAGCAGGCCCTCTTCTTCCAGCTGTTTAACGGCGGCCTGCAGTTCGTCCCGGCGCCGCTGGTTGGCCGTCAGCTCCAGCGTCTGATAGGCCGCCACCGCCGGATGCGAGGTCGATCCGCAGAGCGGGCAGGCTTTTCCCGCCTCCAGCGCGGCGCGCCAGGCGTCCAGCTCTTTGATCTTCTCTTCCTGCTCGCAGATCGTTTTAACATCCAGATAGTGCTGGTTTTTCTCTTTATAGCGCTGGCGAAGGGTCGTCAGCCGCTGTTCGAGGCTGGCCTGTTCTGCCTGGCCTTTTTGCTGATTATCATGAATCTGCGCCTGCTGTTTTTGCAGCGGCTGGTAGCGGGCCTGCAGGGTGGCCAGACGCTGGCGCACCGGGCGCAGCCGGAGATGGCGCGCAATAGCCTCCGTCGTCTCTTCCGGCGACAGCGTCAGGGTGCCGGCGGCGCTGGCCGCGAGTTTCTGCTGATGTTCGCCAAGGCGGTGCAGCAGGGCCGCGTGCTGGCTTTTATCGCGCTGCTGCTGATTAAAGAGGGCGCGCCATCCGGCGATGTGCTGGCTCCAGAGGCCGAACTGCCGGTTCTCCTCCAGCCAGCGGGCCAGCGCTTTATGCTCGGCCTGCAGGGCGGCGACGCTTCGGGCGGCGCCGTTGCGGATCCGCGCCCGCCGCGTCGTCAGTTCATGTAAGCGAGCATTCACTTCAACCATCTGCTGACGCGCCCGTTCAAGGCCGGCGCTCTGCTCCTGCTCGCGCTCCCAGAGGGGGCGCAGCGCCTGGGCCGGCAGGGCAAGTTCGAGCTTCGCCAGCTCCGGCCGGGCCTCTTCCTGCGCCTGACCGGCCTGCTGCTGCGCCATCTGCGCCCGCCGCTGCATGGCGGCGAGCTCTTCACCCCGCACCCGCCACTGGTGCCAGGCCTGCTGGCGCTGCTGTTCCGCCAGCAGCGCTTTTTCTTCGTCAGTAAGTACCTGCAAACCCTGCGTCAGCTGCTGGAGCTGTTCGTCGCTAAGCAGCACCACGCCTGCGGCCTGGGTCTCGCGCAGCGTCAGCTCCTGGCGGGCGGCTTTGTGTTTTTCAAATACCATGGCCGAGATCTGGCCGTAAATTTCGGTTCCGGTCAGCTCTTCTAACAGCTCGGCGCGCTCTTTGGGTTTGGCGTTCAGAAAGGCGGCAAACTGCCCCTGGGACAGCAGCATCGAGCGGGTAAAGCGATCGTAATCCAGCCCGGTGAGCGAGGCGGTAAGCTCCAGCTTATCCTTCACTTTATCGGCGAGGATTTTGCCATCCTCGCACTGGGCCAGCTCAACGCGCGGCGCCTGTAAATTGCCGTCAGGCTGGTTGCGGGCGCGGTTCTGGCTCCAGAAGGCGCGGTAGGCCACCCCTTTCACCTCGAACTCCACCTCGGCCAGGCATTCGGCGGTGTCCCGGGTCATCAGGTCGTTTTGCGACTGGGAGAGGGTATTCAGGCGCGGCGTCTCGTGATAGAGCGCGAGGCAGATGGCGTCCAGCAGGGTGGTTTTACCGGCCCCGGTCGGGCCGGTGATGGCAAACAGGCCGTTACTGAGGAAAGGCTCGGCGGTGAAATCAATCTTCCACTCGCCCTTCAGGGAGTTGAGGTTTTTAAGACGCAGACTCAGGATCTTCACAGCATTGAATCCTCGTCGTTGAGCGCATGCCGCGCATGGTTAAAAAGCTCATTGAGCCGCGCGCGCCGGGCGTCGTCGAGCTCCTCATGGGCGAGGCGGCGCTCAAAGACCTCTTCCACCCGCAGTTCGCTAAGGGTTTCGCGCCGGGCGCCGAGCAGGATTTTCTCGCGCTGTTCCCGGCTGCGGCGCACCAGCAGGACCTCGACCGGCAGATCTTCGGTGAGCTGCTGAATTTTGCGCTGCATATCGTGCAGGTATTCATCGGTGGTGATCTCAATATCCAGCCACACCGGCGGGTTTTGCTCGCCGCCTCGCCACTGCTCCAGCTGTTCGGTCACCGCCGCCAGATCGCCCTTCAGCACCGCCAGCGGCTGGGTGACGGGCACCTCGAGGGGCTCGACGGCGCTGAGTTTGCCGTCGGTAAAGCTCACCAGGTGCACGCATTTGCTTTTGCCGGTCTCGTCAAAGCTGAGCGCGATGGGGGAGCCGCAGTAGCGGATATGTTCGCAGCCGCCAATGACCTGCGCCCGGTGGATATGGCCGAGGGCAATGTAGTCCGCTGGCGGAAAGTGCTGGGCCGGGAAGGCGTCCAGGGTGCCAATGTAGATGTCGCGCACCGCGTCGCTTTTACTGGCCCCGACGGTGGTCAGGTGGCCGGTGGCGATCACCGGCAGGGGGCGGTCGCCGCGCAGGGCGAGGGCCTCTTCATACTGCTGCGCGTAATAGTCGGTAATGGCCCGCAGCAGGTGCTGCTGTTTTTCCAGCCCCGAAAGCCCCGCCTGGCTTTTGACGATATCGCGCGGGCGTAAAAAGGGCACCGGGCAGAGCACCGCGCCCGGGGTACCGTCGCGCTTTTTCAGGATTTGCGGCGCGTGGCCGGCGCTGGCTACCACGGTGGTATTGAGGAAGGCTAAAATTTCCCGGGATTCATTCAGGGTGGCCACGGAGTCGTGGTTGCCGGCGACAATCACCAGATGGCAGCCGGCCTGCTGCAGGTTCACCACGAAGCGGTTATAGAGTTCACGCGCATAGCTGGGGGGCGATCCGGTGTCGAAGATATCCCCGGCCACCAGGATCGCATCTACCTGCTGCGCCTGCGCAACCTCAAGCAGCCAGTTGAGGAAAGCTTCATGTTCAGCGGCGCGGCTTTTGCTGTAGAAATTCTGACCAAGGTGCCAGTCTGAAGTGTGAAGTATGCGCATAACGGATCCATGGCAAAAATTGAGGAAGGGGATTATAAACCTTCAGGGGCCGGAAAATCACTGCTACCGGAAAACAACGGCTTGCCATCCTGACTGGAACAGTTTTTCATAAATCTGTCATAAATCTGACGCATAATGACGCCGCATTACAATCATGTAACTTAATTAAGACAGGGCATAGTATGGCGAGACGTATTCTGGTCGTAGAAGATGAAGCACCTATCCGTGAAATGGTCTGTTTTGTCCTTGAGCAAAATGGCTTTCAGCCGGTTGAAGCCGAAGATTATGACAGCGCGGTGAATCAGCTCAACGAGCCCTGGCCCGATCTGATCCTGCTCGACTGGATGCTGCCCGGCGGCTCCGGCCTGCAGTTTATCAAGCATATCAAGCGCGAAGCCCTGACCCGTGATATTCCGGTGATGATGCTGACGGCGCGCGGTGAAGAAGAAGATCGCGTGCGCGGGCTGGAAACCGGCGCGGATGATTACATCACCAAGCCCTTCTCCCCGAAAGAGCTGGTGGCGCGCATCAAGGCCGTTATGCGCCGCATCTCGCCGATGGCGGTAGAAGAGGTGATTGAGATGCAGGGCCTCAGCCTGGATCCCACCTCCCACCGCGTAATGACCGGCGAAAACCCGCTCGATATGGGGCCGACCGAATTTAAACTCCTCCACTTTTTTATGACGCACCCGGAGCGGGTCTACAGCCGCGAGCAGCTGCTGAACAACGTCTGGGGAACCAACGTCTACGTGGAAGACCGGACGGTGGATGTTCACATTCGCCGCCTGCGTAAAGCGCTGGAACACAGCGGACACGATCGCATGGTGCAGACGGTTCGCGGCACGGGTTATCGCTTCTCAACCCGTTTCTAAACAATGACAGGAGTGTGACGCGTGCTGGAACGTCTGTCATGGAAAAGGCTTTTATTTGAACTGATCTTATGCTGTATCCCGGCGCTCATTCTGGGCGCTATTTTTGGTTATCTGCCGTGGTTTTTACTGGCGGCGGTGACCGGCCTGCTGGTCTGGCACTTCTGGAATTTACTGCGTCTGTCATGGTGGCTGTGGGTTGACCGAAGCATGACCCCGCCGCCCGGCAGCGGCAGCTGGGAGCCGCTGCTGTATGGCCTGCACCAGATGCAGCTGCGTAATAAAAAGCGCCGTCGCGAGCTGGGAAGCCTGATTAAGCGCTTTCGCAGCGGCGCCGAATCGCTGCCCGATGCGGTGGTGCTCACCACCGAAGAGGGGGCGATCTTCTGGTGTAACGGCCTGGCGCAACAGCTGCTGGGGCTGCGCTGGCCGGATGATAACGGCCAGAACATCCTCAACCTGCTGCGCTACCCGGAGTTTGCCCGCTACCTGAAGCAACGCGATTTTACGCGCCCGCACAATCTGGTGCTCAATAACGGCCGCTATCTGGAGATCCGCGTGATGCCCTACAGCGAGCAGCAGTGGCTGATGGTGGCCCGCGACGTCACCCAGATGCACCAGCTGGAGGGGGCACGCCGCAACTTCTTTGCCAACGTCAGCCACGAGCTGCGCACGCCGCTGACCGTGCTGCAGGGGTATCTGGAGATGATGCAGGAGCAGACCCTGGAGGGGGCGCCGCGCGAAAAGGCGCTGCACACCATGCGTGAACAGACGCACCGGATGGAAGGGCTGGTGCGCCAGCTGCTGACCCTCTCCCGCATCGAGGCGGCGCCGAGCCTCGCGCTGAACGAAACTATCGACGTGCCGGTGATGCTGCGTCTGCTGGAGCGTGAAGCCCAGACTCTGAGCCATGGCCGACACACCTTAACCTTCGACGTGGATAACGGGCTGAAGGTGCGCGGCAGCGAAGATGAGCTGCGCAGCGCCATCTCCAATCTGGTTTACAACGCCGTTAATCACACCCCGGAAGGGACCGCGATTAAAGTGCGCTGGCATCAGGTCGCCGGGGGCGCGGAGTTCAGCGTCGAGGACAACGGGCCGGGCATCGCCGCGGAACATATTCCCCGACTGACCGAGCGTTTCTACCGGGTGGATAAGGCGCGCTCGCGCCAGACCGGCGGCAGCGGCCTGGGGCTGGCCATCGTCAAGCACGCGATTAATCACCACAAAAGCCGGCTGGATATCGTCAGCGCGCCCGGACAGTACACCCGCTTTAGCTTCGTTATCCCGGAACGTTTAATTGCCGGCAAAGCCGCCTGACGGTCGGCTGTAAGCGGATGTTGCCACAGGCCAGCGAAAGCTGGCCTTTTTACGTTGCAGTTAAGCGAAACGCGGATAATTACTGAACGCCTGTTGCTTTTTTGTTCGCATGATAAGCCATGAGTTTTTCTTATACATGGTTCATTATCCCGCTTCATTTCTCCACTCTGGCATATTCTTCTGGTTTTCAGATCCGATATTGCCTTTAAACGTTATAAGCGTTTAAATTGCGCCTCTGATATTGTCATACCGACTATATTTGCGTGGTAAATCGAAAAACTATTCTTCTCCACGCCAGAACGGGAGTATATCCCGCTGAAATTGAGCATTTTTTCTGCTGTATTGTCCCGTCAGGGATGGCGAAAAATTCAACGTTTTCAACACCACATCCACAGGCAGTAAGTTTTATGACCCATCATCTGAAATCGCGCGATGTTATCGCGCTGGGCTTTATGACCTTTGCGCTGTTCGTTGGCGCAGGCAACATCATCTTTCCACCTATGGTGGGTCTGCAGGCGGGTGAACACGTCTGGACCGCGGCCTTTGGCTTCCTGATCACCGCCGTAGGCCTGCCGGTTCTTACCGTCGTCGCGCTGGCGAAGGTGGGCGGCGGCGTGGACAGCCTGAGCACGCCTATCGGTAAAGTCGCCGGGATCCTGCTGGCGACCGTCTGCTATCTGGCCGTGGGCCCGCTGTTTGCCACGCCGCGTACCGCCACCGTCTCCTTCGAAGTGGGCATCGCCCCGCTGACCGGCGACGGCGCTATGCCGCTGTTTATCTACAGCCTCGTCTATTTCGCCATCGTAATCCTGGTCTCCCTCTATCCGGGCAAACTGCTGGATACCGTGGGCAACTTCCTGGCACCGCTGAAGATCGTGGCGCTGGTGGTGCTGGCCGTGGCCGCTATTATCTGGCCTGCCGGCCCGATTAGCGATGCGATGGATGCCTATAAAAACGCCGCCTTCTCGAATGGCTTCGTCAACGGCTACCTGACGATGGACACCCTGGGTGCCATGGTCTTTGGTATCGTCATCGTTAACGCCGCCCGTTCACGCGGCGTGACCGAAGCGCGTCTGCTGACCCGCTACACCATCTGGGCTGGCCTGATGGCCGGCGTGGGCCTGACGCTGCTGTACCTGGCCCTGTTCCGCCTGGGTTCTGATAGCGCCATTCTGGTTGACCAGAACGCGAACGGCGCGGCGATCCTGCACGCTTACGTTCAGCACACCTTCGGCGGCGCGGGCAGCATGCTGCTGGCGGTGCTTATCTTCCTGGCCTGTCTGGTGACGGCGGTTGGCCTGACCTGCGCCTGTGCCGAGTTCTTTGCCCAGTACCTGCCGCTCTCTTACCGTACGCTGGTCTTTATCCTCGGCGGCTTCTCCATGGCGGTCTCTAACCTCGGTCTGAGCCACCTGATTCAGGTCTCCATTCCGGTGCTGACGGCCATCTACCCGCCGTGTATCGTGCTGGTGGTGCTGAGCTTTACCCGCTCCTGGTGGAATAATTCTTCCCGAATTATTGCCCCGGCCATGTTTATCAGCCTGCTTTTTGGTATCCTTGACGGCATTAAAGCATCGGCTATCGGCGATACGCTCCCTGCCTGGACACAGCGTCTGCCGCTGTCCGAACAGGGGCTGGCCTGGTTGATGCCTACCGTTGTGGCACTGGTTCTGGCTATTATCTGGGATCGTGCAGCAGGGCGCCGGGTTACATCGAACGCGCATTAATCAACGGGTGAATGTTCAACCACGGGGCTTATGGCCCCGTGGTTTTTTGTTTTTTTTGTGTTGAATGGCAAGACTCAAATGGAAAGCTCTAACAAACTGAAGCGGGGTCTCACCGCCCGCCACATTCGCTTTATGGCACTGGGTTCCGCGATTGGCACCGGTCTTTTTTATGGCTCGGCAGATGCCATTAAAATGGCCGGTCCCAGCGTGCTGCTGGCCTACATTATTGGCGGCGTTGCGGCCTATATTATTATGCGCGCGCTCGGCGAGATGTCGGTGCATAACCCCTCTGCCAGCTCTTTCTCCCGCTATGCCCAGGACAACCTCGGGCCGCTGGCTGGCTACATCACCGGCTGGACCTACTGTTTCGAGATCCTGATTGTGGCGATAGCCGACGTGACGGCTTTCGGTATTTATATGGGGGTCTGGTTCCCGACGGTGCCGCACTGGATCTGGGTGCTGAGCGTGGTGATGATCATCTGCGCCGTCAATTTGATGAGCGTCAAGGTCTTCGGCGAGCTCGAGTTCTGGTTCTCGTTCTTTAAGGTTGCCACCATTATCGTGATGATCGCCGCCGGTATCGGCATCATTATCTGGGGCATTGGCAACGGCGGGCAGCCGACCGGGATCCATAACCTCTGGAGCAACGGCGGGTTCTTCAGCAACGGCTGGATTGGCATGGTGATGTCGCTGCAGATGGTAATGTTTGCCTACGGCGGTATCGAAATCATCGGTATTACCGCCGGCGAAGCGAAAGATCCGGAGAAGTCCATTCCCCGCGCCATCAACTCGGTGCCGATGCGTATTCTGGTGTTCTACGTGGGCACGCTGTTCGTGATCATGTCTATCTATCCCTGGAACCAGGTCGGCACCAACGGCAGCCCGTTCGTGCTCACTTTCCAGCATCTGGGCATCACCTTTGCCGCCAGTATTCTGAACTTTGTGGTGCTCACCGCCTCGCTTTCGGCCATTAACGCCGACGTCTTTGGCGTGGGGCGTATGCTGCACGGCATGGCGGAGCAGGGCAGCGCGCCTAAGGTCTTTGCCAAGACCTCCAGCCGCGGCACGCCCTGGGTGACGGTGATGGTGATGACGGTAGCGCTGCTGCTGTCGGTCTATCTCAACTACATCATGCCGGAGCGCGTGTTCCTGGTGATCGCCTCGCTGGCCACCTTCGCCACCGTCTGGGTGTGGATTATGATCCTGATGTCGCAGGTCGCTTTCCGTCGCCGTCTGGGGCCGGAAGCGGTGAAGCAGCTGAAGTTTAAGGTGCCGGGCGGGGTCTACAGCACTATTGCCGGCCTGATCTTCCTGGTCTTTATTATCGGCCTGATTGGCTACCATCCGGATACCCGCATCTCGCTATACGTGGGCTTCGCGTGGATCGCCCTGCTGCTGGTCGGCTGGGTGTTCAAGCGCCGCCGCGAGCGCCAGCCGGCAGATGCACAGTAATCCCGATGCCCGGCGCCCGCCGGGCATATTTTCTCCTCCCCCTTTCTCCTCCCCTAATAATCCTCTGTGCGAGGAGTGAACATAAACTACCCTGTGGCAAGGTGAGCCCAATTCTGGGAGAGGGGATACATGATGTTGACTGCATGGCACCTACCGGTTGCCCCATTTGTTAAGCAAAACAACGACAAACTTGTTATTACGCTGTGGTTAACCGGCGAAAATCAGCCCGAGCGGGTAACCCTGCGCGCGGAGTTTGATAACGAAGAGACCACGCTGCGCATGCACAAACAGCGCAGCCAGCCGCAGCCCGGCGTTACCGCCTGGCGGGCCACCATTGATACCGCGCTCGGCCAGCCGCGCCGCCGCTACAGCTTCAAGCTGCTGTGGCACAACCGCCAGCTGTGGTTCACGCCGCAGGGCTTTAGCCGTTTTCCGCCGGCGCGGCTGGAACAGTTTGCCGTCGACTGCCCGGATAGCGGCCCGCAGTGGGTGGTTGAACAGGTCTTCTATCAGATCTTCCCGGACCGCTTTGCCCGCAGCCGGCAGCGCACCGCCCGGCAGGATCGCGTCTATCACCACGATGCCGCCGGGCACGAGGTGATCTTCCGCCAGTGGGATGAGCCGGTAACGGCCCAGGCCGGGGGCTCGACCTTCTACGGCGGCGATCTCGACGGGATCAGCGAAAAGCTGCCGTACCTGAAAAAGCTCGACGTAACGGCGCTCTATCTCAACCCGGTTTTCGCCGCCCCCAGCGTGCACAAATACGACACCGAAGATTATCGCCGGGTGGATGAGCAGTTCGGCGGTGACGCCGCCCTGCTGCGCCTGCGGGAAAATACGCGCCGGGAAGGGATGCGCCTGATTCTGGACGGCGTCTTCAACCACAGCGGGGATTCCCACGCCTGGTTTGACCGCCACAACCGCACCATGGGCGGCGCCTGCCATAATCCGGACTCGCCCCAGCGCGACTGGTACAGCTTTAGTGACGACGGCCACGCCCTCGACTGGCTGGGCTACGCCAGCCTGCCGAAGCTGGATTACGCCTCGCCGGGGCTGGTGAATGAGATATACGGCGGCGAGGAGAGCATTGTGCGTCACTGGCTAAAAGCGCCGTGGAATATGGACGGCTGGCGGCTGGACGTGGTGCATATGCTGGGCGAGGGAGGCGGGGCGCGCAATAACCTGCAGCACGTGGCCGGGATAACCCGCGCGGCCAAAGCCGCCAGCCCGGAGGCCTTCGTCTTTGGCGAGCACTTTGGCGATGCCCGCCAGTGGCTGCAGGCCGACGCGGAAGACTCGGCGATGAACTACCGCGGCTTTACCTTCCCGCTGTGGGGATTCCTCGCCAATACCGATATCTCCTACGATCCGCAGCAGATAGACGCCCAGACCTGCATGGCGTGGATGGACAACTACCGCGCCAGCCTGTCGCACCAGCAGCAGCTGCGGATGTTTAACCAGCTCGACAGCCACGATACCGCGCGCTTTAAAACCCTGCTGGGTAAAGATGTCGCGCGCCTGCCGCTGGCGGTGACCTGGCTCTTTACCTGGCCAGGCGTGCCGTGCATTTATTACGGCGACGAGGTGGGGCTGGATGGCAATAACGATCCCTTCTGCCGTAAGACCTTCCCCTGGGAGGAGGAAAAGCAGGATAAAACCCTGCTGGCGCTCTATCAGCGGCTGGCGAAGCTGCGTAAAAAGAGCCAGGCGCTGCGCTACGGCGGCTGCCAGGTGGTTTATGCCCAGGATAACGTGGTGGTGTTTGTTCGCGTCTATAACCAGCAGCGGGTGCTGGTGGCGATTAACCGCGGCGAGGCCTGTGAAGTGGTCATTGACGACACGCCGCTGTTAAAGGTGAAAACCTGGGCTCTCAAAGAGGGGAAAGGAAGCGTGCAGGAGGGCGTGCTGTCGCTGCCCGCCGTTTCGGCCAGCGTCTGGTCTGGTAGCTAACAACGACGGCCCGCCCCGGCGGGCCGCGTCTGGTCCTACAGCTCCCTGTTTTTCGCCTGCGCCATCATCCGCGGATAAAACTGCCAGAAGCGGCTCTCCAGCGCGTCGTAATGATCGTCCAGATCCTGCCAGGAGTCGCGCAGGGCGTCGAGGCGCGGACGGCGGCTGGCCATGCCGTTAAGCACGTTCTGGATAAAATCCATCTCCCGATAGCGCTCCAGCCAGCGCTCCGACCAGAGGTAGTTGTTGAGGTTAACGAAGCGCGGCGGCGATTCTGGCAGGATAACCGCTACCTGGGCGTGGGCGTAGCGCACGAACTCCGCCAGCGGCATCTCGGGCGAAAGCTGCCCCCAGTGGCGCGAGAGAAAGTGATCCCACATGACGTCGAGCGTAATGGGCGCCACCCGGCGGGTTTCCGGGCGAAACCAGGCTTTTGCCTCCTGCACTTCGGGCAGGTTGTCAGTCAGGACGTCGATCCGGCGGTGCATAAAAATGCCCTCCACCACGTCAGCGGGATAATCCTCGGCGGGATTTCCGCGCACAAAATCGGCAAGCAGATTGCCGGAAAGGGAGCTGTCGGCGAGATGGGCCAGGTGCAGGTGAGCGAGAAAATTCATGCGTTTCGTTATCCGGAGTCGGCTAGTTGTTGCAGCAAAGAGGTGTGAGCACTAGACTAAGCCGCCTGTTTTTAAGTCACGAGTATAAGTCATGCGCGTCGCCGATTTCTCCTTTGAATTACCTGATTCCCTGATCGCCCACTATCCACAGCCGGAGCGCAGTGGCTGCCGTCTGCTTTCGCTGGACGGGCCAACGGGCGCGCTGACGCACGGTACTTTCACCGATCTGCTCGACAAGCTCAACCCCGGCGATCTGCTGGTCTTTAACAACACCCGCGTGATCCCGGCCCGCCTGTTTGGCCGCAAAGCCAGCGGCGGCAAGATTGAAGTGCTGGTCGAACGTATGCTCGATGATAAGCGTATTCTGGCACATATTCGCGCCTCCAAGGCGCCGAAGCCGGGCGCAGAGCTGCTGCTGGGCGACGACGAGAGCATTAAGGCCACCATGACCGCGCGTCACGATGCGCTGTTCGAGGTGGAGTTTAACGACGAACGTCCGGTGCTGGATATTCTCAACGCCATCGGCCATATGCCGCTGCCGCCCTATATCGACCGTCCTGACGAAGACGCCGACCGCGAGCTCTATCAGACCGTTTACAGCCAGAAGCCGGGCGCCGTTGCGGCCCCGACCGCGGGCCTGCACTTTGATGAGCCGCTGCTGGAAAAACTGCGCCAGAAAGGCATTGAGATGGCGTTTGTGACGCTGCACGTGGGGGCCGGTACCTTCCAGCCGGTGCGCGTTGACTCCATCGAAGATCACATCATGCACTCCGAGTATGCCGAAGTGCCGCAGGAGGTCGTGGACGCGGTGCTGGCGGCCAAAGCGCGCGGCAGCCGCGTGGTTGCGGTGGGTACTACCTCCGTGCGCTCGCTGGAGAGCGCGGCGCAGGCCGCCAAAGGCGATCTTATCGAGCCTTTCTTTGGCGATACGCAAATCTTTATTTACCCTGGCTATCAGTACAAAGTGATCGACGCGCTGGTGACCAACTTCCACCTGCCTGAATCGACTTTGATTATGCTGGTGTCGGCCTTTGCGGGTTATAAACACACCATGAATGCGTACAAGGCTGCGGTAGAGCAAAATTATCGCTTTTTTAGCTACGGGGACGCGATGTTTATCACGTACAATCCGCAGGCTTTGAATGAGCGTGTCGGGGAATAAGTCCGCGGCACCAGAAAAAGTGTTGGACTGTTTTTCTGACGCTGGAGAATAAAATGAAGTTTGAACTTGATACCACCGACGGTCGCGCGCGCCGCGGTCGCCTGGTATTTGATCGCGGCGTGGTAGAGACCCCCGCGTTTATGCCTGTGGGCACCTACGGCACCGTTAAAGGGATGACCCCGGAAGAGGTTGAAGCCACAGGTGCGCAAATTATCCTCGGCAATACCTTCCACCTGTGGCTGCGCCCGGGTCAGGAGATCATGAAGCTGCACGGCGATCTGCATGACTTTATGCAGTGGAAAGGGCCGATTCTTACCGACTCCGGCGGTTTCCAGGTGTTCAGCCTTGGCGATATCCGCAAAATCACCGAAGCGGGCGTTCACTTCCGCAACCCGATCAACGGCGATCCTATCTTCCTCGATCCGGAAAAATCGATGGAGATCCAGTACGATCTCGGCTCCGATATCGTGATGATCTTCGACGAATGTACGCCATATCCGGCCGACTGGGACTACGCCAAGCGCTCCATGGAGATGTCTTTGCGCTGGGCGCAGCGTAGCCGCGACCGTTTCGACGGGCTGGGTAACAAAAATGCGCTGTTCGGTATTATCCAGGGCAGCGTTTACGAAGATTTACGCGATATCTCGGTTAAAGGTCTGGTAGAGATAGGCTTTGATGGCTACGCTGTCGGCGGTTTGGCAGTGGGCGAGCCTAAGGAAGACATGCACCGCATTCTGGAACATGTTTGCCCGCAGATCCCGGCTGATAAACCGCGCTACCTGATGGGGGTCGGTAAACCAGAAGATCTGGTTGAAGGCGTCCGTCGCGGTATCGATATGTTTGACTGCGTGATGCCAACCCGCAACGCCCGTAACGGACATCTGTTTGTGACCGATGGCGTGGTAAAAATCCGTAACGCGAAGCATAAAAGCGACACCAGCCCACTCGATGCCGAGTGCGATTGCTATACCTGTCGCAATTATACGCGCGCCTACCTGTATCATCTCGATCGTTGCAATGAGATTCTGGGCGCACGACTCAATACCATCCACAATCTTCGTTATTATCAGCGCTTAATGGCTGGTTTACGTAAGGCCATTGAAGAGGGTAAATTAGAGAGCTTCGTGACCGATTTCTACCAACGTCAGGGACGTGATGTTCCACCTTTGAACGTTGATTAATTTTAATAATGAGGGAATTTGAATGAGCTTTTTTATTTCTGATGCGGTAGCGGCAACAGGTGCACCGGCGCAGGGTAGCCCGATGTCTCTGATTCTGATGCTGGTGGTATTCGGCCTGATCTTCTACTTCATGATCCTGCGCCCACAGCAGAAGCGTACCAAAGAGCACAAAAAGCTGATGGACTCCATTGCCAAAGGCGATGAAGTGCTGACCAACGGTGGTCTGGTAGGTCGCGTGACCAAAGTAGCTGAAAGCGGCTACATTGCTATCGCCCTGAACGACACCACTGAAGTGGTTATCAAACGTGACTTCGTAGCTGCCGTTCTGCCGAAAGGCACCATGAAGGCGCTGTAATCCCAACATTTCCCAAAGGGAACTGCCGTGTTAAACCGTTATCCTTTGTGGAAGTACATTATGCTGGTCGTCGTCATTGTCGTCGGCCTGCTGTATGCGCTCCCCAACCTGTATGGTGAGGATCCGGCTGTTCAAATCACTGGCGCGCGCGGTGTCGCCGCCAGTGAGCAAACGCTGATCCAGGTCCAGAAAACGTTACAAGAAGAAAAAATTACCGCTAAGTCTGTGGCACTGGAAGAGGGTGCAATTCTTGCTCGCTTCGACTCCACCGACACGCAGCTTCGCGCTCGTGAAGCGCTGATGGGCGTGCTGGGTGATAAATATGTCGTGGCGCTGAACCTTGCTCCTGCTACGCCGCGCTGGTTAGCTGCTATTAACGCTGAGCCGATGAAACTCGGTCTCGATCTGCGTGGCGGCGTGCACTTCCTGATGGAAGTGGATATGGATACCGCGCTCGGCAAGCTGCAGGAACAGAACATCGATAGCCTGCGCAGCGATCTGCGTGACAAAGGTATCCCTTACACCACAGTGCGTAAGGAAAATAACTACGGTATGAGCATCGCGTTCCGCGACGGCTCAGCGCGCGATAGCGCGGTTGACTACCTGACCCAGCGTCACCGCGATCTGGTGATCAACAGCCAGGGCAGCAACCAGCTGCGTGCGGTAATGACCGATGCCCGCCTGAAAGAAGCGCGTGAATATGCGGTTCAGCAGAACATCAACATCCTGCGTAACCGTGTAAACCAGCTGGGCGTAGCCGAGCCGCTGGTACAGCGTCAGGGTGCTGACCGTATCGTGGTTGAGCTGCCGGGTATTCAGGACACGGCGCGTGCGAAAGAGATTCTGGGCGCGACCGCGACCCTGGAGTTCCGTCTGGTAAACACCAACGTTGACCAGTCCGCTGCCGCCTCTGGCCGCGTGCCGGGCGACTCGGAAGTGAAGCAGACCCGTGAAGGCCAGCCGGTGGTGATGTACAAACGTGTAATCCTGACCGGTGACCACATTACCGACTCCACCTCCAGCCAGGACGAATACAACCAGCCGCAGGTTAACATCTCGCTCGACAGCGCGGGTGGTAACATCATGTCTAACTTCACCAAGGACAACATCGGTAAGCCGATGGCGACCCTGTTCGTGGAGTACAAAGACAGCGGTAAGAAAGATGCCAACGGCCGTGCCATCCTGGTGAAAGAGGAAGAGGTGATTAACATCGCCAACATCCAGTCTCGCCTGGGTAACAGCTTCCGTATTACCGGCATTAACAACCCGAACGAAGCGCGTCAGCTCTCTCTGCTGCTGCGTGCCGGTGCGCTGATTGCGCCGATTCAGATTGTCGAAGAGCGTACAATTGGTCCAACCCTTGGGATGCAGAACATCACTCAGGGTCTGGAAGCCTGCCTGGCAGGTCTGGTTGTCTCCATTATCTTCATGATCTTCTTCTATAAGAAGTTCGGCCTGATTGCTACCAGCGCGCTGATTGCCAACCTGGTGCTGATTGTTGGCGTAATGTCCCTGCTGCCAGGGGCGACGCTGACCATGCCGGGGATTGCGGGTATCGTTCTGACCCTTGCGGTGGCGGTTGACGCCAACGTACTGATAAATGAACGTATCAAAGAAGAGCTCAGCAACGGTCGCTCTGTCCAGCAGGCGATTGACGAAGGTTACAAAGGCGCTTTCAGCTCCATCTTCGATGCGAACGTAACAACACTGATTAAAGTTCTTATCCTTTATGCAGTGGGTACCGGCGCGATCAAGGGCTTTGCTATCACCACCGGTATCGGTGTGGCAACGTCAATGTTTACCGCTATTGTCGGCACCCGTGCCATCGTGAACCTGCTGTACGGCGGCAAGCGCGTTAAAAAGCTGTCTATCTGAGGAGTGCGTTGTGGCACAGGAATATACTGTTGAACAATTGAACTACGGCCGTAAAGTCTGGGACTTTATGCGCTGGGACTACTGGGCCTTCGGCATTTCAGGTTTCCTGCTGATTGTCTCCATCGCCATTATGGGCGTGAAGGGCTTTAACTGGGGTCTCGACTTCACCGGCGGTACGGTGATTGAGATCACCCTGGAAAAACCGGTTGATATGGACCAGATGCGCGAGTCGCTGCAGAAGGCGGGCTTTGAAGAGCCGCTGCTGCAGAACTTCGGCAGCAGCCGCGACATCATGGTGCGTATGCCGCCGGTGCACGACGTGAATGGCAGCCAGGAGCTGGGCAGCAAGGTTGTTAAGGTCGTTAACGAAACAACCAACCAGAACGCTACCGTTAAACGTATTGAGTTCGTCGGCCCAAGCGTGGGTGCCGATCTGGCTCAGACGGGGGCCATGGCGCTGCTGGTGGCGCTGATCTCAATCCTGGTGTACGTCGGCTTCCGCTTCGAGTGGCGCCTGGCGGCCGGGGTAGTTATCGCCCTGGCGCACGACGTGGTGATCACCATGGGCGTACTGTCGCTGTTCCACATTGAGATTGACCTGACTATCGTGGCATCCCTGATGTCCGTTATCGGTTACTCCCTGAACGACAGTATCGTGGTATCTGACCGTATCCGTGAAAACTTCCGTAAGATCCGTCGCGGCACGCCGTACGAAATCTTTAACGTTTCACTGACCCAGACGCTGCACCGTACCTTGATCACCTCCGGGACCACCTTAATGGTGATCCTGATGCTGTATCTCTTTGGCGGTCCGATTCTGGAAGGCTTCTCGCTGACCATGCTGATCGGTGTCTCCATCGGTACGGCCTCTTCAATCTACGTGGCCTCTGCACTGGCGCTGAAGCTGGGCATGAAGCGCGAGCATCTGCTGCAGCAGAAGGTTGAGAAGGAAGGGGCGGATCAGCCGTCCATCCTGCCGTAACCGGCGTTATGCTAAAAACCGCAGCCTTCGCGCTGCGGTTTTTTTATGGCGGATGATTTCCCGGCGTAAAGAGAATACCCTGTGGCCTATGGCCCCGACCTCTTAATTAACTCAGGTATGTATTGTTATGGCGATTATCCCTAAGAACTATACCCGGCTGGAAAGCGGCTATCGCGAGAAGGCGTTAAAGCTTTTTCCCTGGGTTTGCGGCCGCTGCTCCCGCGAGTTTGTCTATTCAAACCTGCGCGAGCTTACCGTCCATCATATCGACCACGATCACACGAATAATCCGGAAGATGGCAGCAACTGGGAGCTGCTTTGCCTGTTCTGCCACGATCACGAGCACTCAAAATATACCGAAGCCGACCAGTACGGTACGACGGTGATTGCGGGTGAGGACGCGCAGAAAGATGTTGGCGAGGCGACCTATAACCCCTTCGCCGATCTGAAGTCGATGCTGAATAAGAAAAAATAGGGCGGGATAACGGACTTAATAAAAAAGCACCGACGGGGATTCCGGCCGGTGCTTTTTTTAGCCTGCTTAGAAGTTGTAGCCGACGACCAGGTAACCACCCCAGCCGGTAGAGCGAACGTTGAAGTTGCCCTTGCCGAAGTTCAGCTCGGCGTCGTCATTCCACTGGCCGCCGTTGTGCCAGTAACGCGCAACTACCGAGTAGTGCCAGTGATCGTAGTTCAGCGCCAGAATGTGGCTTGAAGCGATAGAGTCGTTGGTGCGGGCTTTGTTGCCGTTCAGGTCGGAGAAGTCGTTATCGCCGAGATCTGAACCCCAGTCAAAGTTGGTGAAGCCGATATAGCTCAGGTTGCCGCCCCACAGCTGGGTGATAGGCACGAAGTATTTCACCTTGAAGCGGTAGCCGTCCCACTCGTTTTCGTTCGCGGCGGCATAGTTCTGCCACTGGTACTTGGCATAGACGTTCAGGGAGAGGCTCATCGGCAGGCCGGTTTCGATATCGGTACCCAGACCCATATACCAGGTGCTCTGACGGTTAGCCTGGTTGCGGCCCATGTCATAGATATAGTTGTTGGCGAAGTACCACTCTTTGAACGGCCCGAAGCTCAGGTCGGTGCCGGTCAGCTTGTCGATGGAGAAGCGCGGTTCGATCTCCATAAACAGCGGCGAGCCGTGGTTCCAGATCCCTTTCGCATCGGTATTACCACCGAAGAATACCGGCGCATCCAGGTAGCCATAGAAATCAAACCAGTCTTTTTTGGCAAAGGCTTCGTATTCGAGGTAGGTATCGTTATGAATCTGCGGTCCGAAGCGAGTGTGGTAGCTGCCCACCACGTTCACGCTCTGGTGCCACCAGTCGGAAACATACTCAGGTTTATCGTTTTCCGCTGCGTTAACAGTGAAAGAGGCGGAGAGCGCCAGCGCTGCACCGGCTGCCAGTAATGTTTTTTTCATAATAATGCCACTGATTTTAAATCCCTTACGGGAGTGAAAAAGGCGCGAATTGCGTTTCTAAATATTTCGTGTTTCTGCGAGCCTATTATAGGAATCCTTGCTCACAAAAATATGTGTTGATTCACATAACGATCACATGCGTAATCGATTGCGTTCACGTTTGCGTACTTTAACGGGCAGGATTGTAGCGGCAAACATTCGCGTTGCCAATCTTTGCGGGCAGGAAGTGAAAGCGGAACCTTAAAGGTTCCGCTGAAGAGATTATTGCGCGGCGGGCTGGATATCGTGGATGCGAATAAAGCCGAGCTGCTCCGGCGTGACGCCGTTTAGCTGTAGCGGAATATCCACGTCGCTCGGGGCCAGCACGCTGGCCGGGGCGTTAATCAGCTGGCTCTGAACGTTTACTTCATCGAAGTTGTCCGTTGTGCCCTGGATCTGGCCCCATTCCACGGTGCCGCTGAAGGCCGGCAGCGGATCGTTTGATTCACCCTGAATACGCAGGGTCGCGCGGGTGCCATCGGCGTTTGGCGCCACGTTTACCAGCGACATACGCAGGGTGCCGATCTGGCTCTCCAGCCGGGCCGGGGTGTTGGCCCCGGGTAGCAGGTAAACGCCGCTGGTGGATTTTGCGTTCAGCGCGTTCTGCTGGGTAATTTTTACCGTTTCCTGGTTGAGCTGATTCATGGTCGCGTTCAGCGTGCTGACGCTCTGCTTCATCTGCTGGACTTCAGTTTGCTGTGCGCAGGCGCTGAGGCTGAAGAGGCTTCCCACCAGGAGAATGTTTAGGTAACGTCTTGTCATGGCGTTTATTTCCTTGAAATACCGGATAATGATAAGGGTAGCTAACCAGGAGGTAGAGGGCATAGATCCTTTATCTCAAAAACAGCTGCCTTTGTTGTCGGCCCGGTTCAGGGTAAAATAACCTTCAGTCAACCCGATAGTCAGGACACCCTATGCATTGCCCATTCTGTCTCGCCGTGGATACCAAAGTAATTGACTCCCGTCTGGTGGGAGAAGGCTCCTCCGTCCGCCGTCGCCGGCAGTGCCTGGTGTGTAACGAACGTTTCACTACTTTTGAAGTGGCGGAGCTGGTGATGCCGCGGGTGGTGAAAAGCAACGATATCCGCGAGCCCTTCAACGAAGAGAAGCTGCGCAGCGGAATGTTAAAAGCGCTGGAAAAACGGCCCGTCAGCGCAGATGACGTCGAAATGGCGTTAAACCACATTAAATCCCATCTGCGCGGCACCGGCGAGCGCGAAGTTCCCAGCAAAATGATCGGCAACCTGGTGATGGAGCAGCTTAAAAAGCTCGATAAGGTCGCCTACATCCGCTTCGCCTCTGTGTACCGCAGTTTCGAAGATATCAAAGAGTTCGGCGAAGAGATCGCCCGCCTACAGGACTAAGCCCATGTTGGATGAGATTTACATGGCGCGAGCCATGAAGCTGGCGCAGCGCGGGCGTTTTACTACCCATCCTAACCCCAACGTTGGCTGCGTAATCGTTAACGACGAAGAGATCGTCGGCGAAGGCTATCATCACCGCGCCGGCGAGCCCCATGCCGAAGTGCACGCCCTGCGCATGGCGGGAGAAAAAGCGCGCGGCGCTACCGCCTACGTGACGCTGGAGCCCTGCAGCCACCACGGGCGCACGCCGCCGTGCTGCGATGCGCTGATTGCGGCCGGGGTATCGCGAGTGGTCGCGGCCATGCAGGATCCCAATCCGCAGGTGGCGGGGCGGGGGCTGTTTCGCCTGCAGCAGGCGGGAGTTGAGGTCAGCCACGGGCTGATGATGCAGGACGCCGAAGCGCTGAACAGAGGCTTCCTCAAGCGCATGCGCACCGGCTTCCCCTTTATTCAGCTCAAGCTTGGCGCCTCGCTTGACGGACGCACGGCCATGGCCAGCGGCGAAAGTCAGTGGATTACCTCGGCGCAGTCAAGGCGCGATGTGCAACGTCTGAGGGCGCAAAGCCATGCTATCCTCACCAGCAGCGACACCGTGCTGGCCGATGACCCGGCGATGACGGTACGCTGGGATGAGCTTAGCGCTGATATTCAGTCGCTTTATCCGCAGGAGAACCTGCGTCAGCCCCTGCGCATTGTGCTTGATCGCCAGAATCGCGTGACGCCGGAACACCGCATTGTGCAGCAGCCCGGAGAAACCTGGTTTGCCCGCACCCACGAAGATAGCCGCGAGTGGCCGCAAGGGGTGCGCAGCATCCTGATGCCGGAGCATAACGGCCACCTCGACCTGGTGGTGCTGATGATGCAGCTTGGCAAACAGCAGATTAACAGCCTGTGGGTGGAGGCGGGGCCAACCCTTGCCGGCGCCCTGTTACAGGCCGGGCTGGTGGATGAGTTAATTGTCTATGTTGCGCCTAAACTGTTAGGTAGCGATGCGCGCGGCCTCTTTGTGATGCCGGAGCTTGAGAAACTGGCCGATGCACCACAGCTGAAATTCAGCCAGATCCGCCAGGTCGGACCGGATCTCTGTCTGCACTTAACGCCTGCGTAAGGCTTTCTGAAATAGGGAAGCAGTACGCAAATTATTATGATAAAATCCGCCCCCCTGCGGGGCCAAATGAACCCGTAAAGGAAGAGTATGAACATTATTGAAGCCGCTGTTGCTACCCCGGACGCTCGCGTCGCCATCACCATCGCGCGTTTTAACAACTTCATCAACGACAGCCTGCTGGACGGTGCGGTAGACGCTCTGAAACGTATCGGTCAGGTGAAAGACGAAAATATTACCGTTGTCTGGGTTCCAGGCGCTTACGAACTGCCGCTGGCAGCGGGCGCGCTGGCGAAGACCGGCAAATATGATGCGGTTATCGCGCTGGGTACGGTTATTCGTGGCGGTACTGCGCACTTTGAATATGTCGCGGGCGGTGCAAGCAATGGTCTGGCGCACGTGGCGCAGGATGCTGAAATTCCTGTCGCCTTTGGCGTGCTTACCACTGAAAGTATTGAACAAGCCATCGAACGCGCTGGCACCAAAGCCGGTAACAAAGGTGCTGAAGCTGCACTGACCGCGCTTGAAATGATTAATGTATTGAAAGCCATCAAGGCCTGAATTTTGTAAGGGGAATTCCGTGAAACCTGCTGCTCGTCGCCGCGCCCGTGAATGTGCCGTCCAGGCACTTTACTCCTGGCAGTTGTCCCAGAACGACATCGCTGATGTTGAATACCAGTTCCTGGCGGAACAAGACGTCAAAGACGTTGACGTTGTGTACTTCCGTGAACTGCTGTCGGGAGTGGCGACTAATAGCGCGTATCTCGACGGCCTGATGAAGCCGTACCTGTCCCGTCTGCTCGAAGAGCTGGGCCAGGTGGAAAAGGCGGTGCTGCGTATCGCCCTGTTTGAACTGTCTAAACGTGATGATGTGCCGTATAAAGTGGCCATCAACGAAGCGATCGAACTGGCGAAAACCTTCGGCGCTGAAGACAGCCACAAATTCGTCAATGGCGTACTGGATAAAGCTGCCCCTGCGATCCGTCCCCGCAAAAAGTAATCCGTAAACCGGAGCGCTGCGCTGCCTTCATGCCGCGCAGCCTCCGGTTTTTTCTTTTCTTAGCTGAGGCATGACATATGGCATGTGGCGAATTTTCCCTGATTGCCCGTTATTTTGACCGTGTCAGAAGCTCCCGTCGCGATGTTGAAACCGGCATCGGCGACGACTGCGCACTTCTTAATATTCCCGAAAAGCAGACGCTGGCGATCAGCACCGACACCCTGGTGTGCGGGCGTCATTTTTTACCCGAGATCGATCCCGCCGACCTGGCCTATAAAGCGCTGGCGGTAAACGTGAGCGATCTGGCGGCGATGGGGGCCGACCCGGCGTGGCTGACCCTGGCGCTGACCCTGCCGGAGGTGGATGAAGCCTGGCTCGAAGCCTTCAGCGATGCGCTGTTTGAACAGCTTAACTACTACGATATGCAGCTGATTGGCGGCGATACTACCGCCGGTCCGCTGTCGATGACGCTGGCGATCCACGGCTATGTGCCGGCGGGCCGCGCGTTGAAGCGCTCTGGCGCTAAACCGGGCGACTGGATCTACGTGACGGGGACGCCGGGCGACAGCGCCGCAGGCCTGGCGATTTTACAGAACCGCTTAGTGGTGGAAGATGCCGCCGATGCCGCGTATCTGCAAAAACGCCATCTGCGCCCGACCCCGCGCATTCTGCACGGCCAGGCCCTGCGCGATCGCGCCAGCGCGGCTATCGATCTCTCCGACGGGCTGATCTCCGATCTGGGCCATATTCTGAAGGCCAGCGGCGTGGGCGCGCGGGTCGATCTCGATACCTTCCCACTGTCGGAGCAGCTGCGCAGGCATGTGGATCCCGAGCAGGCGCTCCGCTGGGCGCTCTCAGGCGGCGAGGATTACGAGCTGTGCTTTACCGTGCCGGAACTCAATCGCGGCACCCTCGACGTGGCGCTGGGTCATCTCGGCGCGCCCTTTACCTGCATCGGGCAGATCCTGCCGGAAAGCGAAGGGTTAAGCTTTGTGCGCGACGGCGCGCCGGTCACCCTCGACTGGAAGGGTTACGACCACTTCGCATAACTTCGCATAAAAGCAAAACGGCAACCTCAGGTTGCCGTTTTAGTATTTGTACCCTGTGCCAGACCTTATTTAAATCCCACCACCGGATGCTGCCGATAGGGCGTTTCCAGCTCGGCGATCTGCTCGGGCTTCAGGGTGACGTTCACCGCCTGAAGCAGCTCTTCCAGCTGATCTTCACGGGACGCGCCGATAATGGGCGCCGCTACGCCGGGTTTACTCAACAGCCAGGCCAGCGCCACCTGCGCCCGGGTGGCTTTAGTCTCTTCGGCGATGGCCGCCAGGCGCTCGGCGATCTGCGCATCGTTGGCGTCGGTTTCTGAATAGAGCGTTTTACCAAATTCATCCGACACCGAGCGGGCGGTGGTCTCACCCCAGGGGCGGGTCAGACGGCCGCGCGCCAGCGGGCTCCAGGGGATCACCGCCACCCCTTCCTGATAGCACAGGGGCAGCATCTCGCGCTCTTCTTCACGGTAGATCAGATTGTAGTGATCCTGCATGGTGACAAAGCGCGCCCAGCCGTGCTGCGCCTGCAGCTCCAGTGCCTGGGCAAACTGCGAGGCGTGCATCGACGAGGCGCCTATATAGCGCGCTTTCCCGGCTTTAACCACGTCGTTCAGCGCCTCAAGGGTCTCTTCGATGGGGGTGTTATAGTCCCAGCGGTGGATTTGCAGCAGGTCAACATATTCCATGTTCAGACGGCGCAGGCTGTCGTCAATGGAGCGCAGGATCTGCGCCCGGGAGAGGCCCTCCGGCAGATCGCCCACCTGATGGTACACCTTGGTGGCGACCACCACCTCGTCACGGCGGGCAAAGTCGCGCAGGGCGCGGCCGACGATCTCTTCGCTGCTGCCGTCGGAGTAGCTGTTGGCGGTATCAAAGAAGTTAATCCCGCCGTCGACGGCGTGTTTGATGATAAGTCGGCTGCTCTCTTCCGGCAGCGTCCAGGCGTGTTTGCCCCGGTCGGGTTCGCCAAATGTCATACAGCCCAGACAAAGACGGGAGACCTTAAGGTCCGTTTTTCCTAATGTAGTGTATTGCATGGTTCCGCTCCTGCTGTTTGCTTAAAATTTTACCGTTAAGCATAGCAGGAGCGGAAAGGGTAGGGGTTAAGCCAGCCAGCTGCGGATTTTTGCCTCGATGCCGGCGGCATCCAGGCCAATCTCCGCCCGGGCTTCATCCTGGGTGCCCTGGGCAATAAAGTGATCCGGCAGGCCGAGGTTCAGCACCGGCACCGGTTTGCGCTTCGCCATCAGCACTTCGTTCACGCCGCTGCCCGCGCCGCCCATAATGGCGTTCTCTTCGAGGGTGACCAGCACCTCGTGGCTCTGGGCCAGGCTCAGGATCAGCGACTCATCCAGCGGCTTGGCAAAGCGCATATCAACCAGGGTGGCGTTGAGGGTGTCGGCCACGCTTGCCGCTTCCGGCAGCAGGGTACCAAAGTTGAGGATCGCGATTTTCTCGCCGCGACGTTTTACCACCCCTTTGCCAATTGGCAGTTTCTCCAGCGGCTGCAGCTCGACGCCCACCGCGTTGCCGCGCGGATAGCGCACCGCGCAGGGGCCGTCCTGGTAGTGATAGCCGGTAAACAGCATCTGGCGACATTCGTTCTCGTCGCTCGGGGTCATGACGATCATGTCCGGCACGCAGCGCAGGAATGAAATATCAAACGCGCCCTGGTGCGTCTGCCCGTCGGCGCCGACGATGCCCGCGCGGTCGATAGCAAACAGCACCGGCAGCTTCTGAATAGCGACGTCGTGGATCACCTGATCGTAGGCGCGCTGCAGGAAGGTGGAGTAGATCGCCACGATCGGCTTATAGCCGCCGATCGCCAGGCCCGCCGCAAAGGTGACCGCGTGCTGCTCGGCGATCGCCACGTCGAAGTATTGATCCGGGTACTTTTTCGAAAACTCCACCATGCCGGAGCCTTCGCGCATGGCGGGGGTCACCGCCATCAGCTTGCTGTCTTTGGCAGCGGTTTCGCACAGCCAGTCGCCGAAGATTTTGGAATAGCTCGGCATGCCGCCGCTGCTTTTTGGCAGACAGCCGCTGGTGTGATCGAATTTAGGCACCGCATGGAAGGTGATCGGGTCTTTTTCCGCGGGCTCGTAGCCACGTCCTTTTTTGGTCATGATGTGCAGGAACTGCGGGCCTTTCAGATCGCGCATGTTTTTCAGGGTGGTGACCAGCCCCAGCACGTCGTGGCCGTCTACCGGGCCAATATAGTTAAAGCCCAGCTCTTCAAACAGCGTTCCCGGCACCACCATGCCTTTGATATGTTCTTCGGTGCGCTTCAACAGCTCTTTGATCGGCGGCACGCCGGAGAAGACTTTTTTGCCGCCCTCCCGCAGGGTGGAGTAGAGCTTGCCGGAGAGCAGCTGCGCCAGGTGGTTATTGAGCGCGCCCACGTTCTCGGAGATAGACATCTCGTTGTCGTTGAGGATCACCAGCATGTCCGGCTTAATATCGCCCGCGTGGTTCATCGCCTCAAAGGCCATGCCGGCGGTGATGGCGCCATCGCCAATTACGCAGACGGTGCGGCGCTGCTTGTTCTCTTTCTCTGCCGCCACGGCGATACCGATCCCGGCGGAGATAGAGGTGGAGGAGTGGCCGACGCTTAATACATCGAACTCGCTCTCACCGCGCCACGGGAAGGGGTGCAGGCCGCCTTTCTGGCGGATGGTGCCGATTTTATCGCGACGGCCGGTCAGAATTTTGTGCGGATACGCCTGGTGACCCACGTCCCAGATCAGCTGATCGAAGGGGGTGTTGTAGACATAGTGCAGCGCCACGGTCAGTTCAACCGTGCCAAGGCCGGAGGCGAAATGGCCGCTGGAACGGCTTACGCTGTCGAGCAGATAACGACGTAGTTCATCGCACAGCTTCGGCAGGTTCTCTTTCGGCAACAGACGCAACTCCTGGGTGGAGTTAACCAGCGCCAGCGTCGGGTATTTGGCAATATCAAAACTCATCAAAGGCTCATCGAGATAGTGTGTTTATTTATCACGCTGGATTATGTAGTCCGCTAGCGCTTCCAGTGCCGAGGTATCCAGTGACTGTGCTGCCAGCAGGCTTAACGACTGGCGCGCATCATCAATCAGGTCCCGGGCTTTACGTTGGGCTTGCTCAAGGCCCAGCAGGGCGGGATAGGTGCTTTTACCAAGTTGCTGATCGGCTCCCTGGCGTTTACCTAATGTTGCAGTATCGCCCACCACATCCAGAATGTCATCCTGAACCTGGAATGCCAGGCCGATACTTTCCGCGTAGCGATCCAGAACCGGCAGGGCATTCCGCCCTCTTTCGCCCGCGCTCAGCGCCCCCAGACGAACGGCGGCGCGAATAAGCGCCCCGGTCTTATGGCGGTGAATACGCTCCAGCTGTTCCAGCGTAACCTGACGGCCTTCCGCATCCAGATCCAGCGCCTGCCCGCCGCACATGCCGGCGACCCCGCTGGCCATCGCCAGTTCGGAGATCATCGCCAGACGATCCCGATCGGCTACTTCCGCCATCGGCGCATCGCTCAGGATAGTAAAGGCCAGCGTTTGCAGGGCATCCCCCGCCAGAATGGCATTCGCTTCGCCAAACTTAATATGGCAGGTAGGCTGTCCCCGGCGCAGATCGTCGTCATCCATCGCCGGCAGATCGTCATGGATCAAGGAGTAAGCGTGAATGCACTCCACGGCGGCGGCCGGCGCGTCCAGCGTAGCGGTACTGATGCCAAACATCTCCCCGGTAGCATAGACCAGGAATGGGCGCAGGCGTTTGCCGCCTAACAGTGCGCCATAATGCATGGCGCCCACCAGTGGAGTGTTCTGAAAAGGCTGGGGCTCAATGAAACGGAGCAGGGCGCCGTTGGCACGCTCAACGCACGTCTGAAGCTGGTTGGCAAAATCCATTTACTCTGCGTCCGGTGTAAAGGGGGTTGGCGCGGCGTCGTCGCTATCGGAAAGCAGGATCTGTACGCGCTGCTCGGCCTGCTGCAGTTTAACCTGCCCCTGGCGCGCCAGCTGCACGCCGCGTTCGAATTCATTCAGCGCCTCTTCCAGCGGCAGATCGCCACTTTCCAGACGGGTAACGATTTGCTCCAGTTCACTCAGCGCAGTTTCGAAACTGGCGGGTGCTTCATTTTTCTTCGGCATAGTGAATTTTTGACTCTCATGTTTTCAGCCCGTTAATGGTAACGGAGACGGGCAGATAAGCAAATAACGCGCAATATGCACAAGGAGGGGCGCGATGGTGGTATACTTGCGCGCCTGGATGCAGCCTTCGGTATAGGGGCTGCTGTACTCTTTCCATTACAAGCCTTGCAGGCTTGCCTAAGAACCATTGCCGCCATGAAGTTTATCATTAAATTGTTCCCGGAAATCACCATCAAAAGCCAATCTGTGCGTTTGCGCTTTATTAAAATCCTTACCGGAAACATTCGTAACGTTTTAAAGCACTACGACGAGACGCTTGCCGTTGTTCGTCACTGGGACCACGTTGAAGTACGCGCGAAAGATGAAACCAAACGTCACGACATCCGCGACGCGCTGACCCGTATTCCCGGGATCCACCATATTCTGGAAGTGGAAGATGTTCCTTTCACCTCTCTGCACGACATCTTTGAGAAAGCGCTGGCGCAATATCGCGATGCCATCGAAGGTAAAACCTTCTGCGTGCGCGTGAAGCGCCGCGGCCAGCATGAATTCAGCTCCATTGAAGCCGAACGCTATGTCGGCGGCGGGCTGAACCAGCACGTTGAGTCGGCGCGCGTGAAGCTCACCGATCCGGACGTGACCGTTAATCTTGAGATCGAAAACGATCGCCTTCTGCTGGTAAAAGGCCGCTACGAAGGTATTGGCGGTTTCCCAATCGGTACCCAGGAAGACGTGCTGTCGCTCATCTCCGGCGGCTTTGACTCCGGCGTGTCCAGCTATATGCTGATGCGTCGCGGCTGCCGCGTGCACTACTGCTTCTTTAACCTCGGCGGCGCCGCCCATGAGATCGGCGTACGTCAGGTAGCCCACTATCTGTGGAACCGCTTCGGCAGCTCCCACCGCGTGCGCTTCGTGGCGGTGAACTTCGAGCCGGTGGTCGGCGAGATCCTCGAAAAAATCGAAGATGGCCAGATGGGCGTGGTGCTGAAGCGCATGATGGTACGCGCGGCATCGAAGGTGGCTGAGCGTTACGGCGTGCAGGCGCTGGTGACCGGCGAAGCGCTGGGCCAGGTCTCCAGCCAGACGCTGACCAACCTGCGCCTGATCGACAACGTCTCGGATACGCTGATCCTGCGCCCGCTGATCTCCCACGATAAAGAGCACATTATCGATCTGGCGCGCGAGATCGGCACCGCCGATTTTGCCCGCACCATGCCGGAATACTGCGGCGTGATCTCCAAAAGCCCGACCATTAAAGCGGTGAAGGGGAAGATCGAAGCGGAAGAAGAGAACTTCGATTTTGCCATTCTGGACAAAGTGGTGGCGGAAGCGTCCAACATCGATATCCGTGAAATTGCCCAGCAGACCGGGCAGGAGGTGGTTGAAGTTGAAACCGTGACCGGTTTTAGCGCCAACGATGCGATTCTGGATATCCGTTCCGTGGATGAGCAGGATGACAAACCCCTGCAGGTTGACGGCGTAGAGGTGGTTTCCCTGCCGTTCTACAAGCTGAGCACTAAGTTTGGCGATCTCGACCAGAGCAAAACGTACCTGCTGTGGTGCGAGCGCGGCGTGATGAGCCGCCTGCAGGCGCTCTATCTGCGCGAGCAGGGCTTCAGCAACGTGAAGGTCTATCGCCCGTAGTATATTGCCCGGGCGTGCGGCCTGATGCCCTTTCCCACGGGAGAGGTGGAAAACCGAAAAAACGGCAACCTCGGGTTGCCGTTTTTACGTTTATTCGTAGTGGTTATAAATGCCCGCCGCCATTACCAGCTGGGACGCCACCTCGTGGGCTTTCTCGCGCCCAACCAGCAGCTGGATAATCTTCAGCGCAAAATCGAACGAGGTTCCCGGCCCCTGGCTGGTAAGCAGGTTAACCCGCGGATCCCAGACCACGCGCTTATCGACCCACTGCTCCTCGGGAATGCGATCTTTTAAGGCCGGAAAGCCGGTCATATTGCCAATCGGGAAAAGATTGTGGGGCACCAGCACGGTGCCGGCCGCCGCACAGATGGCCGCCACGATGCGCCCGGAGAGGTGGAACTGGCGCACGGTCTCCACTAAAAGCGGGCTGTCGCGAAAGTGCTCCGCCCCCTTCAGGCCGCCGGGCAGGACGATGACGTCATAATCGCCGTCTGCCACCTCTACCAGCGGCGCATCGGCGAGGATTTTTACCCCGCGCGAGCAGGTGATAGCTAGATTTCCGTCGCTGGCCACGCTGGCGGTGGTGACGCTAATGCCGCCCCGCACCAGCAGATCGATAGTAGTGACCGCTTCGGTCTCTTCGCTACCAGGGGCGAGGCATACCAGTGCCGACGCGCTCATATTCACTCTCCTTGCGTTTAACCATGTCGTACAGGCGGGCGTTTTCCGGCACGCTAATGCCGTGGGCGCGGGCCCGTTTCAGTAAATAGCCGGTGATATAGTCGATCTCGGTGTGGCGCAGACTGCGCACGTCCTGCAGCATCGACGAGATGTTTTCGGCAGTACTATCAATAACCTGCTCAACATAATAGCGTAAATCTTCCGCCGAGGTGTGTAAGCCCTCACGTTCGATCACCGAGGCTATTTCAGCGCACAGGGTAGCGACCAGCTGCGGGTGCTTTTTCAGCTCGCCGTTGGGGCAGTCCCACAGGGCCGTCAGCGGGTTAATAACGCAGTTAACGGCCAGCTTTCGCCACTGCTGCGCGCGGATATTGTTATGCCAGGCGACGTCGGGCAGCACCTCCTGCAGCGTATCCGCCAGGTAGCTGTAATCACCGTCCTGCGCCCGCGCCGGACCAATATGGGTGACGCCGCTGGCAACGTGAATAATGACATTGCCATCATGGCGCGCCGCATGGGTGGTGGTGGCCATCAGCAGCGGCTGGGAGATACTCTTCAACTCATCAATGGTGCCCATGCCGTTATGCAGGAGTATCACCGGGGAAGAGGAGGGGAGGGTGGCCGCCAGGGATCTTACGGCATCGGAAACCTGCCAGGCTTTTAGCGTCACCAGCAGCATATCGCTGTGGGCCAGAAAATCGGGATCGTTGGCGGTGAGCGATTCATTAAAAATGCTCCCGTCCTCTTCAATAAGATTCACATTGCAATAGGGCTGAGGTACGCGTAACCATCCCTGAACCTCATGTCCATGCTTGCACAGCGCGGTAAGCCAGAGTTGACCAAGGGCTCCGCATCCGAGCACGGTAATTTTCATTATTCCTCCTCACCTGCAACTGCGCCAGGTGTTACGGCCTAAGTATAGCGCCGTCAGCTAAGCTTCTGTTGAGTTACCCCTTCATACTTCAGGCTGCATGTGCGTTGGCTGCCTCGCTCACCCCGGTCACGTACTGCAAGTACGCTCCCGGGGCTTCGCTGCGTTGCCGCCTTCCTGCAGCTCGAATTATTTGGGGTATATGCCTCGTAGCGGGTATTATGCAACGCAACAAAAGTGAAGGGAGAAGAAAAGATGCCATCTTTCGATATTGTTTCCGAAGTGGATATTCAGGAAGCTCGCAACGGCGTGGAGAATGCCAGCCGTGAAGTTGAGTCACGTTTCGATTTTCGCGGCGTTGAGGCGACTTTAGAGCTGAACGAAGCGAATAAGACAATTAAGGTTCTGAGCGAATCTGATTTCCAGGTTAACCAGCTGCTGGATATCCTGCGCGCCAAGCTGTTAAAGCGCGGCATTGAAGGGGCGTCGCTGGACGTGCCTGAAGAGTTTGTCCACAGCGGTAAAACCTGGTACGTGGAAGCCAAACTGAAGCAGGGCATTGAGAGCGCGGTGCAGAAGAAGATCGTTAAGCTCATCAAAGACAGCAAGCTGAAGGTGCAGGCGCAGATTCAGGGTGAAGAGATCCGCGTCACCGGTAAATCGCGCGACGATTTACAGGCGGTGATGGCGCTGGTGCGCGGCGGCGATCTGGGACAACCGTTCCAGTTTAAAAACTTCCGCGATTAAGACCAAAAAGCCCGGCAGCGCCGGGCTTTTTTCAGGCTTTTAACGCCTGCTCAACCTCAAAGCGGTTGGTCACCTTGCTGTCGATTTTGACATAGACGCTGCGCTCCTTCGGCACCACCAGCACTTCGCTCACTCCCTCTTTGGCTTCGAGGCGTTGTTTCAGCGCGTCGGTGATCTCCACCTCCTGCGGCACCTCAACGCGCAGGCTGCTTACGTAGCGCGGCTCTTTCATGGTGCTGGCTACCAGCAGCCAGAGCATCGCCAGCAGGGCGCCGGCCAGGAAGACGGTTTGCGAATCGAACAGGCCATCGATCCAGCCGCCGAGCGAGCCGCCGATAGCCACGCCGAGAAACTGGCTGGTGGAGTAAATGCCCATCGCCGTCCCTTTATAGCCCGCCGGAGACTCTTTGCTGATAAGCGACGGCAGCAGGGCTTCCATCAGGTTAAAGGCGAGGAAAAAGAGCTGTACGCCGGCGACCAGCTCCCAGAAGTGCGGCCCGGAGCCCCAGAGCACCACTTCGGCAATCACCAGCAGCGTCACGCAGCCGACGAACACCCGCTTCATGCGGCGTTTAACCTCGGCGTAGATAATAAAAGGCACCACCGAGACGAATGAGATCAGCATGGTCACCAGATAAATCTTCCAGTGATCGGCCGCCGGAAAGCCCGCCGCCGCCAGCTGGCCGGGCAGGGCGACGAAGGTGGACATCAGCAGGATATGCAGGCACATGATGCCAAAGTTCAGCTTCAGCAGGCGCGGCTCGACAATCACCTTACTGAAACAGCCCCTTACCATTCCCGATTCACGGTTAAGCACGTGGTTTTTACTGTCCGGCACCACCCAGATAGTCAGCGCAATACCGGCCAGCGCCAGGGCGGCAATCATCCAGAATAGCGCGTTCAGCCCGAGGCTGTGGGTGACGATCGGGCCCAGCACCATGGCAATAGCAAAGGTCACGCCGAAGCTGACGCCAATAAAGGCCATCGCCTTGGTGCGGTTCTGTTCCCGGGTTAAGTCGGACAACAGCGCCATAACGGCGGCGGCGATGGCGCCGGAGCCCTGCAGGGCACGGCCCAGAATAATGCCCCAGATATTATGGGAGAGCGCGGCTATTACGCTGCCGAGCACAAAGATCAGCAGGCCGCCGACGATCAGCGGCTTACGCCCGATGCGGTCGGAAATCAGGCCAAAGGGGATCTGGAAAATCGCCTGCGCCAGGCCGTAAATGCCGATGGCCAGGCCGATTAAGGCTTCGCTGGCACCCTGCAGCGCCATACCGTACGTAGTGAGAACCGGCAGGACCATAAACATGCCGAGCATACGCAGCGAAAACACCGCCCCTAAACCCCAGGTGGCACGCAGCTCCCCTGGCGTCATTTTATAATCGTTCATTACCACCTCTGTTTAAAAAGCGTGTCCAGTGTAGTGCGAGCGGGCGTTGGGGTAAACAGAGCGATGGTATACAAATATTAATTGAGTGAATGTTTTGTGCGATTAAATTGCCATAAAAAGCAAAGGCAGGCGGGTAAATATAGGCAGACTGAATCATCTGCCTATAAACGGCGGACGGTATTACGCGTTAGCCTTATCGAGGAAAGTATTCCAGTCGCTGGCGGCGTTATTAACAAAGTGTGACCAGCTATTTCCCGCCGTTTCTACAAAACCATTCCAGTTATTTGCACCGGTAGTGACGAAAGTCTGCCAGTTAGAGGCACCAACTACAAAAGAGCCAAAGGCAAGGCCGCCGTTCACCACCATTTCAGCGAAGGCCAGGCCTGAGGTTGCCACGAAGCAGTCGAATCCCAGGCCGGAGTTAGCAACAAATTCGACAAAACCGGTCGCGGCGCCAATAAGATTAAAACCGCCGCAGACGTAATTAATTTCAGCCTGAGTAAGTTCTTTCATTTTTATTTCCTTATTAATGAATCATCAATATGAGCCCCGTGCTCACCGGGCAAGAGTACCACCCTGGAATAACGAACCAATAGCCTGAAACCAGATTGCTGATTTATTTGCCGTTTTTTAGTCCAAACGATCAAACACGCTGATTGCTACTTCGATAATAATTAAATATTTATATGAAAGGAGGCGGGGGAGGGGGGTATTGCTGAAAATAAAAAGCCCGCGGCCTGAAAGGCGGCGGGCTTTAACGACTAGCCTTTAGCTTACCAGACGTAGGTCAGCAGGCTATGCGAGTCCGGTACCATAAAATCAACGGACATCATTACGCTCAGGGCGGTAATGGCGATGATGGAGAAGCCGAACAGCTTACGCGCCCAGACTTTGTCATCTTCAACCTTATAGCCGCGCAGGGCCATGCCCAGCCACCAGACGCTCACCGCCGCAGCCACCACCAGGTATTTATACCCGGCATAGCCGCCCAGAGAGAGCATCAGCGTGGCGATAGCAAAGGCAATGATATAGAGCGTGATATGGTTCTTGGCGACAGAGATGCCTTTCACCACCGGCAGAACCGGTATGTTCGCCGCCTGATAATCCTTGAAACGGAAGATCGCAATGGCGTAGGAGTGCGGCATCTGCCACAGGCTAAAGATAGCCAGCAGAATCAGCGCACCGCTGTCGAACTCGTTGGTGACGGCGCAGTAGCCAATCACCGGCGGCGCAGCGCCGGAGAGAGAACCAATCAGCGTACCGTAGACGGAGTGGCGCTTCATATACAGGCTGTAAACGCCCACATAAACCACGAACCCCATCACCCCCAGCCAGCAGGCCAGAGGATTGGCACCGAACCACAGCAGCATAAAGCCAGCAATACCCAGCAAGGTGGCGTACACCAGCGAGACGGCAGGAGACATCAGGCCTTTGACCAGCACCCGATTTTTGGTCCTTTCCATCTTCCTGTCGATATCCATGTCGATGTAGTTGTTAAATACACAACCGGACGCAACAACCAGTGACACCCCGATCAGCGTGCAGACGAAGAGGGGATAATCGATGCTGCCCTTAGAGGCCAGCAGGAACCCTCCGATCACCGAGATCAGGTTGCCAAAGATGATGCCTGGTTTCGTTACTTGCAGGTATTGCTTAAACATACTCGCCGCTCTTAGTGGACCATCATGTTGTAGTTGAGGTTCCACATAATCCAGATGGATCCGACTACCAGGATTGCGATGATAATCACGGTAAAGACAAAGGCCGTCATGTTCCAGCCTTCATCGGACTTGGTGTTCATGTGCAGGAAGCAAACCAGATGCACCAGAATCTGCACTACCGCGGTGACCAGGACGGTGCCCAGAATCGCCGCGTGAGAAGCAGTACCGCTCATCACCATCCAGAACGGGATCACCGTCAGGATGATCGACAGGATAAAACCTGTCATGTAGGTTTTTACGCTACCGTGGGAAGCGCCATGATCGTTTGAATGACTCATTACATCGCCCCCATCAGATACACAACTGAGAACACACAGATCCAGACCACATCAAGGAAGTGCCAGAACAGGCTAAGGCACATGATACGGGTACGGTTAGTGCTGGTCAGGCCGCGACGGGATACCTGGAACATCAGTACCGCCATCCAGATCAGGCCTGAGGTCACGTGCAGACCGTGGGTACCTACCAGCGCAAAGAAGGCTGACAGGAAACCACTGCGATCCGGACCAAAACCTTCGGCAATCAGGTGATGGAATTCATAGATTTCCATCCCGATAAATCCAGCACCAAACAGCCAGGTCAACGCCAGCCAGGAGACAACCTGGCTCTTGTTGTTCTTGTACATGGCGATAGCCGCCATGCCGTAGGTGATGGAGCTGAACAGCAGCAGTGCGGTTTCAACCAGAACGAACGGCAGTTCGAAAATGTCCTTACCGGTCGGGCCGCCCGCAGTGCCGTTCACCAGAACGGCATAGGTAGCGAACAGACAGCAGAACAGAATGCAGTCGCTCATCAGGTAGATCCAGAAGCCGAAGACTTTCATCGGCCCTGTATCGTGGTGCCCGTGTTCATGCGCATGGGCAGTCGCGTGGGTTAAAGTATCAGTTGCCATTTTTCAGCCCCGCTTTAGCAATCTCGTCGAAATGCTGTTTTTCCAGGATTTCAACTTCACGGACTGGTACGTAGTAGTCCACGTCCTCATCAAAGCTCTTCACAATCCAGCTGATAACGATGCCAGCGAAGCCGACAATCGCAAGCCACCAGATGTGCCAGATCATTGCGAAACCAAATACCGTAGCGAAGGCGGCAATAACGATGCCCGCACCGCTGTTTTTCGGCATGTGGATCTCTTCATAATGTGCCGGCTGCTTGTACGCTTCGCCTTTCTCTTTCATTTCCCAGAATGCGTCACGCTCATGAATGTGCGGCACAACGGCAAAGTTATAGAACGGAGGCGGAGAAGAGGTTGCCCACTCCAGCGTACGGCCACCCCATGGGTCACCGGTCAGGTCACGGTTCTGATCGCGGTCGCGAATAGAGACGTAGAACTGAATCAGCTGGCATGCGATACCACAGGCAATCAGAACTGCACCGCCCGCTGCAACCATCAGCATCGGGTGGAACTGCGGATCGATCTGCTGGCTCAGGCGACGGGTCATACCCATGAAGCCCAGCACGTACAGCGGCATAAACGCCACGAAGAAGCCGATGATCCAGAACCAGAACGCGCGTTTGCCCCATGCTTCGTTCAGCGTGAAGCCGAACGCTTTTGGCCACCAGTAGGTTACGCCAGCGAAGCAGCCGAAGACGACGCCGCCGATGATAACGTTATGGAAGTGCGCAATAAGGAACAGACTGTTGTGCAGTACGAAGTCTGCACCCGGTACCGCCAGCAGTACGCCGGTCATGCCACCCACAGAGAAGGTGACGATGAAGCCGATGGTCCACAGCATTGCTGAGTGGAACTGGATACGGCCCTGGTACATGGTGAACAGCCAGTTGAAGATCTTAACCCCGGTTGGGATCGCGATAATCATCGTGGTGATACCGAAGAAGGCGTTTACGTTCGCGCCGGCACCCATGGTGAAGAAGTGGTGCAGCCAAACGATGAACGACAGAACGGTAATACACACGGTTGCCCACACCAGCGAGGTGTAACCAAACAGGCGCTTACGCGAGAAGGTCGCGGCGATTTCGGAGAACACACCGAACACCGGCAGAACCAGAATGTACACTTCCGGGTGACCCCAGGCCCAAATCAGGTTGATGTACATCATCATGTTGCCGCCCATATCATTGGTGAAGAAATGGGTACCCAGATAGCGATCCAGGGTCAGCAGCGCGACGGTGACGGTCAGAATTGGGAAGGAGGCGATAATCAGGACGTTGGCGCACAGAGATGCCCAGGTAAATACCGGCATCTTGAACATCGTCATACCTGGTGCACGCATCTTCAGGATGGTCACAAAGAAGTTAATACCGGTCAGGGTAGTACCGACACCGGAGAGCTGCAGCGCCCAAATCCAGTAATCAACACCTACGCCAGGACTGTATTCAATTCCCGATAGCGGCGGATAGGCCAGCCAACCGGTCTGCGCGAACTCACCGACGCCCAGAGAGAGGTTAACCAGGATTACGCCCACAACCGTGAACCAGAAGCTCAGGTTGTTCAGGAACGGGAACGCTACGTCACGCGCGCCGATTTGCAGCGGGATAACGACGTTCATCAGGCCGATAACCAGCGGCATCGCCACGAAGAAGATCATGATAACGCCGTGGGCGGTAAAGATCTGATCGTAGTGGTGCGGCGGCAGGAAGCCAGCTTCACCAGCTGACGCAAGCGCCTGCTGGCTACGCATCATGATCGCATCCGCAAAGCCACGAATTAACATGACGATACCGACGATGCAGTACATGATACCGAGTTTTTTGTGGTCAACCGAAGTCAGCCACTCCTTCCACAGGTAGCTCCACTTACCGAAGTAAGTAATTAAGCCGACAAGGGCTGCGCCACCAATGATAATTGCAGCAATCGTAACCATGATAATAGGCTCATGGTACGGCACCGCATCCAGTGTCAATTTTCCGAACATTTTCTTCCTCGGCCCCTTAGTGAGCGGTTTCCGCGTGGCTCATGTCCATGCCTTCCATCCCTTCGTGCGAGCTGTGCTCGCCTTCAGGCTGGGTCACGTCCATGCTCTTGCCGTGTCCCATAAATTTGCCAATTACATCTTTGAACAAATTCGGTTTCACGTTAGAGAAGTACTCCACTTTGTTGTATTCGCTAGGTGTTGCCACTTTCTCGAACGTAGCCATGTCAGACATGGTATTCGGGGACTGTTTCGCTTTAGCGACCCACTGGTCGAAAGCGGCACGGTCAGGCGTGGCAATGGCTTTGAACTTCATACCAGAGAAGCCCGGGCCACTGTAGCTGGCGGAGATACCATCGTAGGTGCCTGCTTCATTGGCAATCAGATGCAGGTTAGTCTGCATGCCAGCCATCGCGTAAATCTGGCTGCCCAGACGCGGAATAAAGAAGGAGTTCATCACGGAGTTAGAGGTCACTTTGAACTCTACCGGAGTGTTCGCCGGGAAGGCGATTTCATTCACGGTTGCGATGCCCTGTTCCGGGTAGATGAAGAACCATTTCCAGTCCATGGAGACCACTTCAATGGTAATAGGTTTCTCATCGTGAACCAGCGGTTTGCTAGGCTCAAGTGCGTGAGTGGTTTTCCATGTCAGCACGGCAAGGAACAGGATGATCAGAATAGGAACCGTCCAGACCACAGCTTCCACTTTGTTGGAGTGTGACCAGTTAGGGCTATACTTCGCATCTTTATTGCTCGCACGATACTTCCAGGCGAAACCAACTGCCATCAAAATGGCAGGAATCACGACAATCATCATCAGGCCGAAGGCCGTCAGAATCAGGGAACGTTGTTCCAGTCCAATCTGTCCTTTGGGGTCCAGAAGTGCAGAATCACAGCCACTGAGTAAAACAGTGCCTGCAATTAATGACAACCAGCCCAAACCTTTATTGTATTTCCTAAGTGTCATTTAACGACCTCAATTCCACTGGGACCTTGGTGGCGTTTAAAGAGTGGGGGCATTTTACGGGAAGGTTACATTACTGTAAACATCATTAGCCCTGTGTCAGTAAGGTGTTACTGGGTTCTGCCGCGCATGTCACATGTGTTGCAAAACATGTGCGAGTATAGGCTAAAAGCCGCGTCGCATGGGCTTTATAACGAAACAAGCTCTGAGGCAGGGGCTAAGAGGGGAATTGGTATAACCATTGCTCAAAAAACACAAATAATTAACAAATGCGCATCAATAAAAAGACAAATAAAAAACGATAAATTAAACTCTCCGCGGCTGAATCGTTTAATTGGAAATAGACTTTATTATCACTTCCAGTAATTTCCAAAATTCTATTGCGCACGAAACAACAAATATATTTGGCATAGAGGCAAGGTTATTGGCCGTTATAATTCCCCACGGTGATTACAACGGCAAATAACATTTTCTTCTGGATTAGGCCATCTTATTTTTGCGCAGCGCCCGGTAGTCGAGAAGCGCGCCGATGACGAGGCCGCTTACGGCCAGCAGTGCGCCAGCGTCAAGCAGCAGATCCGCAAAGGGCAGGGCGAACGGGGCGATGGCGTTGATGATGAGCACCACCAGCCACAGGCCGAGCGCCAGACATCCGGCCATAAGTACCCGCAGCGCAAAGCGATACGCGGAGGCGTAATCGACCCGGCTAATAAATTGCTCTGTCCGCTGGGTATATTCCAGCGAGCGGCGGCAGAGTAATAGCAGTACCAGCCCCGGCACCGCGGCAAACACCGAGAACAGATAAAAGGCTGACCAGCCGTGCGCTTCAACGAACCAGCCCGCCAGCGGACCAACGTAGACGCGGCCCACTGCTGAAAGAGCCGAAAGCAGGGCAAACTGGGTGGCGGAAAAGGATTTGTTGCACAGGGTCATCAGCAGAGCGACAAAGGCAGCCGTACCCATCCCGCCGCAGAGATTCTCAAAAAATACCGCCGCCGCCATGGTGACCATCTCTTTATCGGTAACCGACAGTAGCCAGTAACCGGCGTTGGAGACGCCCTGTAAAATACCGAAGATCAGCAGTGCGCGGAACAGGCTTAAGCGCTGCATCAGCACGCCGCCGTACAGCGCGCCAATAATGGTCGCTACCAGCCCCAGCGTCTTGTTCACCACGCCCACTTCACCGGCATCAAAACCGACGCCGCGGATCAGGAAGGTGGTGGTAAGGCTCATGGCGAAGGCATCGCCAAGTTTGTAGAGCACAATCAGCAGCAGGATCAGCCAGGCGTTGTTGCGGCCAAAAAAGTCGCGCAGCGGTGCGGCCACGGCCTGCTCAAGCGTGCGCGGCACAGGGATGACGTCGCTCGGCTCCGGGGCCAGCAGGGTGGCAATCATGCAGGGGATCATCAGGGCGGCCATCAGCCAGTACATTCCCTGCCAGCCGAGATAGCGGTCCGCCAGCCAGAGCGCCAGCCCGCCGGAAACCAGCATCCCAAGGCGGTAGCCTAATACGCTAATGGCCGCGCCGGTGCCGCGCTCTTCTGCCGGCAGCACGTCGGTCTTCCATGCATCGAAAACAATATCCTGCGAGGCGGAGCAGAAGGCGATGACCACCGCGAGGGCCGCCATCCAGCGAAGGTGGGTCGAAGGCTCAAGAAAGCCCATCGCCCCGATGGCCAGCAGCAGCAATCCCTGGGTCATCAGCAGCCAGCCGCGGCGCCGGCCAAGGAACGGCGGCGTATAGCGGTCCATTACCGGCGACCAGAGAAATTTAAAAACGTAAGCCTGGCCGACCAGCGAGAAGAAGCCGATGGTTTTGAGATCGATATTCTCAACGGTCATCCAGGCCTGCAGGGTGCCGGAGGTCAGAGCAAGGGGTAAACCGGAGGCGAAGCCCAGGATCAGCAGAATCGCTGATTTGGGTTGCTGGAAAATACGCAAATAGTGACTGGTCATGAGAGCCATAAAACTGACCCGGCGCGGTGCCGGGTCAGTGGGCAGAATTAACGGGCGTTCTGCTTGATAAAGTCGTGAATGCTGGTGTCCTGCGCCATATCGGCGATGGTGTCGGTCAGCACGCTGTTAACCGCGTTAGCGATATTTTTGTTGGTGGCCTGGAAGGCGCCTTCAACAGAGTAGCTTGCACGGTAGTTTTTGTTCATCTTGTTGCCGTTCTTCGCGGTGGCGATGATGGCGATATCGGCTTTGGTCGCGATGTTGTAGCGAACATTGCCCTGAGAAACGTCGGCGTACAGATTGTTAACGATGATCTGCAGATCCACCGCGCCGCTTGGGCCAATCATATAGCCGCGGGAGGTCATCTGTTTCTCCAGCACTTCCTGCAGCAGGAAACGCAGATCGCGGGAGGCGGTCAGGGTAACCAGCTGATTATCGCGGGTGACTTTGGCAAGCGCCTGGTCACGACGCTGATCCGCACCGTTGATGCTCACGGTAACGCCCATCAGGCTCGGATCCTGCTGCGGCAGGGTAATTTTCGGGGAGACGTCAATGGTGGTCGGCGGGGTAGCACATCCAGCCAGCATGAAAAGCGCTACCAGTGGGAAAAAGAGTTTTTTTAACATGTTCGGGGTCTCAAGGGATCGTAAACACAGACGGACAAAAATTGCCGCCATCATAACATCGCCAACGGCGAGGGGAAGTGGTCAACGCATGTAAATTCATCGTCTTGTCTGAAAACTGACCATCTTAATCATCATCCCTGCACACTTTGGGCAAATCGCCAGGGTTTCTTATAAGACTTCACCCCTTTGAATGAGAAAATCAGACGAAGGCTAAATTTTTGTTGTCTTCTTGTTATGCAAGCGGTAAAAGCGGCTAACATTTAAAGGGATGGGTGACATCTCAGCGTTGTCGGAGGAGTAATTTCATGATGATACGTGAACAGATCGAAGATAAATTAAGGGCAGCGTTCGAACCCGTGTTCCTCGAAGTCGTCGACGAAAGCTATCGTCATAACGTACCGGCAGGCTCCGAAAGCCATTTCAAAGTGGTGCTGGTGAGCGATCGTTTTGCCGGCGAGCGGTTCCTGAATCGTCATCGTATGATTTACGGTACGCTGACGGAGGAACTTTCTACCACCGTACACGCGCTGGCACTGCACACCTACACTATCAAAGAGTGGAAGGGGCTGCAGGATACCATTTTCGCCTCGCCGCCCTGCCGCGGGGCCGGGACTATCGCATAACAAATCTCGTTTGCAACGGCGGGAGTTTTTCCAGTATGTTGCTTGAAGATTACGTCAAAACGGCCTCCGGGCCGTTTTGTTTTGTCCGGGTTTAGAACCGGTGGCATCATTTTCAGGCTAAAAATAGCCTGAAATTGTGAAAAAAGCCGCAGCAACATGCGCCCGCCGTTCTCGACTCCCCCAGGTGATGCCGCTATAATGCCGCGTCTTAATGAATGTCTTCGGGATGATTCTGGCGACAGGGAATGTGAATCTGCAATAAGAAAAAGCATCCCGGTATTGCGAGACCAATTCAGAGTTGACCGAGCACTGTGATTTTTTTGAGGTAACAAGATGCAAGTTTCAGTTGAAACCACTCAAGGCCTTGGCCGCCGTGTAACGATTACTATCGCTGCTGACAGCATCGAAAACGCTGTTAAAAGCGAGCTGGTCAACGTAGCGAAAAAAGTCCGTATTGACGGCTTCCGTAAGGGCAAAGTCCCAATGAATGTAGTTGCTCAGCGTTATGGCGCCTCTGTTCGTCAGGACGTGCTGGGCGAGCTGATGAGCCGCAACTTCATTGATGCGATCATCAAAGAAAAAATCAATCCGGCTGGCGCACCGAACTACGTACCGGGCGAATACAAACTGGGCGAAGACTTCACCTACGCGGTTGAGTTTGAAGTGTACCCGGAAGTTGAGCTGAAAGGTCTGGAAGCCATCGAAGTTGAAAAACCGATCGTTGAAGTGACTGACACCGACGTTGACGGCATGCTGGAAACCCTGCGTAAGCAGCAGGCGACCTGGAAAGACAAAGACGGCGCTGCTGATGCAGAAGACCGCGTTACCATCGACTTCACCGGCTCTGTAGACGGCGAAGAGTTTGAAGGCGGTAAAGCCACCGACTTCGTACTGGCGATGGGCCAGGGTCGTATGATCCCAGGCTTTGAAGACGGTATTAAAGGCCACAAAGCGGGCGAAGAGTTCACTATCGACGTAACCTTCCCGGAAGAGTACCACGCTGAAAACCTGAAAGGTAAAGCCGCCAAGTTCGTTATCAACCTGAAGAAAGTTGAAGATCGCGAACTGCCGGAACTGACCGAAGAGTTCATCAAACGTTTCGGCGTTGAAGATGGCTCCGTAGCCGGTCTGCGTGCCGAAGTACGTAAAAACATGGAGCGCGAGCTGAAAGGCGCCGTGCGTAACCGTGTTAAATCTCAGGCAATCGACGGTCTGGTTAAAGCCAACGAAATCGACATCCCGGCAGCCCTGATTGACAGCGAAATCGACGTTCTGCGTCGCCAGGCTGCTCAGCGCTTCGGTGGTAACGAGAAACAGGCTCTGGAACTGCCGCGTGAGCTGTTCGAAGAGCAGGCTAAACGCCGCGTAGTTGTTGGTCTGCTGCTGGGCGAAGTGATTCGTACCCACGAGCTGAAAGCTGACGAAGAGCGTGTGAAAGGTCTGATTGAAGAGATGGCATCTGCCTATGAAGATCCGTCAGAAGTTGTTGCATTCTATGGCAGCAACAAAGAGCTGATGGACAACATGCGCAATGTTGCTCTGGAAGAGCAGGCTGTTGAAGCCGTTCTGGCCAAAGCTAAAGTGACTGAAAAAGCCACTACCTTCAACGAACTGATGAACCAGCAGGCGTAATTTCGCCCGCAGCGTTTAAAGTTTGCACAAAAACCCGTTGCCTTTCGGCGGCGGGTTTTTTTTATCAGCGGAAATAGTCCTGGAAGAGTGCTAAAACGCCCTTTCAGTGTTAGCGTAACACCAAAAGATTGTTATGCTTGAAATATGGCGATGGCGACCCCATTTGTGGGTAAGCAGTATGAAAGAGACTGGCTGATAATCCGTCCGCAAGGTTACAATCAGTACAGCAGGTATTTACATTTTTTATCCAGGAGACGGACATGTCATACAGTGGCGAACGAGATAACTTTGCACCCCACATGGCGCTGGTGCCAATGGTTATTGAACAGACATCCCGCGGGGAACGTTCTTTTGATATCTATTCCCGTCTGCTGAAGGAACGCGTAATCTTTCTGACCGGCCAGGTAGAAGACCACATGGCAAACCTGATCGTAGCGCAGATGCTGTTTCTGGAAGCGGAAAACCCGGAAAAAGACATTTACCTGTACATTAACTCTCCAGGCGGCGTGATCACAGCGGGTATGTCCATCTACGATACCATGCAGTTCATCAAGCCAGATGTCAGCACCATTTGCATGGGCCAGGCGGCATCTATGGGCGCATTCCTGCTGACCGCAGGCGCCAAAGGCAAGCGCTTCTGCCTGCCGAACTCCCGCGTCATGATCCACCAGCCGTTGGGCGGTTATCAGGGCCAGGCTACGGATATCGAAATTCACGCGCGAGAAATCCTGAAAGTTAAAGGGCGCATGAATGAACTTATGGCGCACCATACGGGTCAATCATTAGAGCAGATCGAGCGTGATACCGAGCGCGATCGCTTCCTGTCCGCACCAGAGGCAGTTGAGTACGGCTTAGTCGACTCCATTTTGACTCATCGTAATTGATGCCCACAGCGCAAGTGTGCCGCTATACTAAGTCAGGCGGCGGTCAGCTTCAAAAGCGGCTTGCGTCTCAGAATGGCATTTGCGTCGTCATGTGCGGCACAAAGAACTTAAAAAGAGGTTTTGACTCATGACAGATAAACGCAAAGATGGTTCAGGCAAATTGCTGTACTGCTCTTTTTGCGGCAAAAGCCAGCATGAAGTGCGCAAACTGATTGCCGGGCCGTCCGTGTATATCTGCGACGAATGCGTCGATTTATGTAACGACATCATTCGCGAAGAGATTAAAGAAGTCGCTCCGCACCGTGAGCGCAGCGCGTTGCCGACCCCGCATGAGATCCGACATCATCTGGATGATTACGTTATTGGTCAGGAACAGGCCAAGAAGGTGCTGGCGGTCGCGGTATACAACCACTACAAACGTCTGCGTAATGGCGATACCAGCAACGGCGTTGAACTGGGCAAAAGCAACATTCTGCTGATCGGGCCGACCGGTTCCGGTAAAACCCTGCTGGCCGAGACGCTGGCGCGTCTGCTGGATGTTCCTTTCACCATGGCGGATGCCACCACCCTGACCGAAGCGGGTTACGTGGGTGAAGACGTAGAAAACATTATTCAGAAGCTGCTGCAGAAGTGCGATTACGACGTGCAGAAAGCGCAGCGCGGTATCGTTTATATCGATGAGATCGACAAAATCTCGCGTAAATCCGATAACCCGTCCATTACCCGCGATGTCTCAGGCGAAGGCGTGCAGCAGGCGCTGTTGAAACTGATCGAAGGCACCGTGGCTGCGGTTCCGCCGCAGGGTGGCCGTAAGCATCCGCAGCAGGAGTTCCTGCAGGTTGATACCTCCAAGATCCTGTTCATCTGCGGCGGCGCTTTTGCCGGTCTGGATAAAGTCATCTCTCACCGCGTAGAAACCGGCTCCGGCATTGGTTTTGGCGCAACGGTGAAGGGCAAATCCGAAAAAGCCAAAGAAGGCGAGCTGCTGGCCCAGGTTGAGCCGGAAGATCTGATCAAGTTTGGCCTTATTCCTGAGTTTATCGGGCGTCTGCCGGTAGTGGCGACCCTGAGCGAACTGAGCGAAGAAGCGCTGATTCAGATCCTGAAAGAGCCGAAAAACGCCCTGACCAAGCAGTATCAGGCGCTCTTCAATCTGGAAGGCGTGGATCTTGAGTTCCGCGACGAAGCGCTGGATGCCATTGCCAAGAAAGCGATGGCGCGTAAAACCGGTGCCCGTGGCCTGCGTTCTATCGTTGAGGCCGCGCTGCTCGATACCATGTACGATCTTCCTTCCATGGAAGAGGTCGAAAAAGTGGTTATCGATGAGTCAGTGATCGCCGGTCAAACCAAGCCGCTGCTGATTTATGGTAAACCCGAAGCGCAGCAGGCTTCTGGCGAATAATTCACCAGATCATACAAGTAGTTAATCGAAAAGGGGGGATTTTATCTCCCCTTTTTCTTTTTCCATAAACATGGCGTTGAATGTGTGGGAAACATCCCCATATACTGGATTACATGTTAATGGTTGCATGAAGCACAGTCGTGCAGCCTGATTACCTGGCGGAAACTAAACTAAGAGAGAGCTCTATGAATCCTGAGCGTTCTGAACGCATTGAAATCCCCGTATTGCCGCTGCGCGATGTGGTGGTTTATCCGCACATGGTCATACCCTTATTTGTAGGGCGGGAAAAATCTATCCGTTGCCTTGAAGCCGCCATGGATCATGATAAAAAAATCATGCTGGTTGCGCAGAAAGAAGCATCAACGGATGAGCCGGGTGTAAATGATCTTTTCACCGTCGGAACCGTGGCCTCTATTTTGCAGATGCTGAAGCTGCCGGACGGTACCGTCAAGGTGCTGGTCGAAGGTCTGCAGCGTGCGCGTATTACCGCTCTGTCTGACGACGGCGAACATTTCTCTGCCAAAGCAGAGTATCTCGATTCTCCACAGCTCGATGAGCGTGAGCAGGAGGTGCTGGTACGCACCGCCATTAGCCAGTTCGAAGGCTATATCAAGCTCAACAAGAAAATCCCACCAGAAGTGCTGACGTCGCTGAACAGCATCGACGATCCTGCACGTCTGGCCGACACCATCGCTGCACACATGCCGCTGAAGCTGGCTGACAAACAGTCCGTGCTGGAAATGTCCGACGTTAACGAACGTCTGGAATACCTGATGGCGATGATGGAGTCGGAAATCGATCTGCTACAGGTTGAGAAACGCATTCGCAACCGCGTTAAAAAGCAGATGGAGAAATCCCAGCGCGAGTACTATCTGAACGAGCAGATGAAGGCCATTCAGAAAGAGCTTGGCGAAATGGACGACGCGCCGGACGAAAACGAAGCGCTGAAGCGTAAGATCGACGCCGCGAAAATGCCGAAAGAGGCAAAAGAGAAAGCCGAAGCCGAGCTGCAAAAGCTGAAAATGATGTCGCCGATGTCAGCTGAAGCTACCGTGGTGCGCGGCTACATCGAGTGGATGGTGCAGGTTCCCTGGAACGCCCGCAGCAAGGTCAAAAAAGATCTGCGTCAGGCGCAGGAGATCCTCGATACCGACCATTACGGCCTCGAACGCGTCAAAGACCGCATCCTTGAGTATCTCGCGGTACAGAGCCGTGTGAATAAAATCAAAGGGCCGATCCTGTGTCTGGTTGGGCCGCCGGGGGTGGGTAAAACCTCTCTGGGGCAATCCATCGCGCAGGCCACCGGACGCAAATATGTGCGTATGGCGCTGGGCGGGGTTCGCGATGAAGCGGAAATCCGCGGGCACCGTCGTACCTATATCGGCTCTATGCCGGGCAAATTAATCCAGAAGATGGCGAAAGTGGGGGTTAAAAACCCGCTGTTCCTGCTGGATGAAATTGACAAAATGTCTTCGGACATGCGCGGCGATCCGGCTTCAGCCCTGCTTGAAGTGCTGGACCCGGAACAGAACGTGGCCTTCAGCGATCACTATCTGGAAGTAGACTACGACCTCAGCGATGTGATGTTCGTGGCGACCTCTAACTCCATGAATATTCCGGCCCCGCTGCTGGACCGTATGGAAGTGATCCGTCTCTCCGGTTATACCGAAGACGAAAAGCTGAACATTGCGAAACGCCACCTGTTGCCGAAGCAGATCGAGCGTAATGCCCTGAAAAAAGGCGAGCTGACGGTCGACGATAGCGCCATTATCGGCATTATTCGTTACTACACCCGCGAAGCGGGCGTGCGTAGCCTGGAGCGTGAAATCTCCAAGCTGTGCCGTAAAGCGGTTAAGCAACTGCTGCTGGATAAATCCGTGAAGCACATCGTCATCAACGGCGAAAACCTGCACGATTTCCTCGGCGTTCAGCGTTATGACTACGGTCGCGCGGACAACGAAAACCGCGTAGGCCAGGTAACGGGTCTGGCATGGACCGAAGTAGGCGGCGACCTGCTGACCATCGAAACGGCCTGCGTGCCGGGTAAAGGCAAGCTGACCTATACCGGCTCTCTGGGCGAAGTAATGCAGGAGTCTATCCAGGCGGCGCTGACCGTGGTGCGTGCGCGTGCGGAAAAGCTGGGTATTAATTCGGACTTTTACGAAAAACGTGACATCCACGTTCACGTTCCGGAAGGGGCAACGCCGAAAGATGGCCCAAGCGCCGGTATCGCCATGTGCACCGCGCTGGTCTCCTGCCTGACGGGTAACCCGGTGCGTGCGGACGTGGCCATGACGGGTGAGATCACCCTGCGTGGTCAGGTTCTGCCGATTGGCGGCCTGAAAGAGAAGCTGCTGGCGGCGCACCGCGGTGGTATTAAAACCGTGCTGATCCCTTACGAGAACAAGCGCGATCTGGAAGAAATTCCGGATAACGTTATCGCCGATTTGGATATCCATCCGGTGAAACGTATTGAGGAAGTGTTGACCCTTGCTCTGCAGAATGAGCCTTCGGGAATGCAGGTAGTCACCGCAAAATAGTGACTTCGCGCAAAGAGCGTCAATAAAAACAAGGCTGGCGAGCCATTTCGGACTTGCCAGCCTTTTTTTGTATAGCTAACTTAGATTGTTGTTTAGGCCAGCCATCAACAACGGGTGTTGTAAGGTCATGGCAGGCCTGATATAACTGCTGCGCGGTCGCGTTGTGAAGGATGCAGGCGCGATATAAATTATAAAGAGAGGAAGAGAAGAGTGAATAAATCTCAACTGATTGACAAAATTGCTGCGGGTGCTGATATCTCTAAAGCTGCGGCTGGACGTGCGTTAGATGCTTTGATTGCTTCTGTTACTGAATCTCTGCAGGCCGGAGACGACGTAGCGCTGGTAGGCTTTGGTACTTTCGCTGTTAAAGAGCGTGCTGCCCGTACTGGCCGCAACCCTCAGACCGGCAAAGAGATCACTATCGCTGCCGCTAAAGTCCCAGGTTTCCGCGCAGGTAAGGCGCTGAAAGACGCAGTAAACTGATTGCTTTTTTGCTTCAGGGAACAGAAAAATACCAGGGCGCATCATTTGATGTGCCTTTTTTGTTTGTCCAGACCTGATTTATACGAGTTTCTGCGAGTTGTGGGCTGACAATCGCCCCGGTTTCTTGTCACAATACATCTTTATGCGCTGCGGTCAGGATTTCCGGCAGCGTCAGGTCACCAGTCACCTACAGCGGAGTGTGGTTACACCATGATGGACAACTTACGCACGGCTGCTAACAGTCTCGTGCTCAAGATTATTTTCGGAATCATTATCGTGTCGTTCATTTTGACCGGCGTGAGTGGATATCTGATTGGCGGTAGTGCTAACTACGCCGCAAAAGTGAATGGCCAGGAAATTAGCCGCGGACAGTTCGAAAACGCTTTTGCCGGTGAACGTAACCGTATGCAGCAACAGCTTGGCGATCAGTTCTCCGAGCTGGCGGCAAATGAAGGTTACATGAAGACCCTGCGTCAGCAGACGCTGAATCGTCTTATCGATGAAGCGCTGATGGATCAATATGCCCGCAACCTTGGCCTGAGCATCAGCGACGACCAGGTTAAAAAAGCGATTTTCGCTACCCAGGCTTTCCAGACCAACGGCAAATTTGATAACACCCGTTATAACGCTATCGTTGGTCAGATGGGAATGACGGCCGATCAGTATGCTCAGGCGCTGCGTAACCAGCTAGTCACCCAGCAGCTGATCAACGCCATTGTCGGCTCCGACTTCATGCTCAAAGGTGAAACCGACGAGCTGGCCGCGCTGGTGGCGCAGCAGCGTGTGGTACGCTCGGCAACCATCGACGTTAACGCTCTGGCCGCAAAACAGCAGGCCAGCGACGACGAAGTTAAAGCGTACTACGAGCAGAACAAAAACAACTTTACCGCCCCCGAGCAGTTCCGCGTGAGCTACATCAAGCTCGACGCCGCTGCGATGCAGGAAACCGCATCTGATACCGAGATCCAGTCTTATTACGATCAGCATCAGGATCAGTTCACCCAGCCGCAGCGTAACCGTTACAGCGTCATCCAGACCAAAACGGAAGCCGACGCCAAAGCGGTGCTGGACGAGCTGAACAAGGGCGCTGATTTTGCCGCGGTGGCTAAAGCGAAATCCACCGACATTATCTCTGCCAAAAACGGTGGCGATATGGGCTGGCTGGAAGAGGGCACCACGCCGGACGAGCTGAAAAATGCCGGTCTGAAAGAGAAAGGCCAGCTTTCTGGCGCGATCAAATCCTCAGTAGGCTATCTGGTTGTTCGTCTCGATGACGTAACGCCTGCCAAAACCAAACCGCTGACTGAAGTTCACGACCAGATCGCTGCCAAAGTGAAGCAGGAAAAAGCGCTGGATGCTTACTACGCGCTGCAGCAGAAAGTGAGCGATGCCGCCAGTAACGACAACGAATCGCTGGCTGGTGCAGAGCAGGCGGCGGGCGTTAAAGCCGTCACCACCGGCTGGTTTAGTCAAAACAACCTGCCGGAAGAGCTGAACTTTAAGCCGGTCTCCGATGCCATTTTCGGCGGTAGTCTGGTGGGCGAGAACGGTACGCCGGGCAGCAACTCCGACATCATCACCGTGGATGGCGATCGCGCGTTTGTACTGCGCGTAACGGAGCACAAGCCCGAGGCCGTTAAGCCGCTGGACGAGGTGAAAGATCAGATCGCTGCGCTGGTTAAGCACAACAAGGCCGAGCAGCAGGCGAAGCTGGATGCAGAAAAACTGCTGGCAGCGCTGAAAGCCGGTAAAGGTGACGAGGCGCTGAAAGCGGCCGGCCTGAGCTTTGGCGAGGCGAAAACCCTGAGCCGTACCGGTCAGGATCCCGTTAGCCAGGCGGCGTTTGCGCTCGGCCAGCCGGCGAAAGGCAAACCGGTTTACGGCAGCGCCAGCGACATGCAGGGCAACGTAGTTATCCTGGCGCTGGACGAAGTTAAGGCAGGAACCCTGCCGGAAGCACAGAAAAAAGCTATGGTTCAGGGGATCACCCAGAACAATGCCCAGATCGCTTTCGAAGCACTGATGAGCAACCTGCGTAAAGAAGCCAAAATCAAACTGGGCGATATCATCACTCAGCAGCAGTAATTACGATACTGCCCGCAGATTTTAGCAACGCACTGCAATACCTGAAGGCCGCTTTCGCGGCCTTTTCCATTTTCATAATCTGCCGTTTGTCCGTTTAACGCCGCCCGGCTATCGTGGCCTGGCTGTTAACAAACAAGGAGAAACAGTATGAAACGTGGAATCAAAGCCCTGCTTATTGCCCTGACCTTTGCCGGTGTCACCAGTACCCTGAACGTGCAGGCGGCGCCGAATGCTAAAGTCCAGGCGGTACAGACCAAAGCCGAACCCGCTTCGGACAGCGCCGTAAAAGCCGCAGACGGTGGTAAAGCCGACGAGGATGAAGGCATGCGCGTCAGCATCAACACCGGTACGGCAGATGAGCTGGCTCGTGTTCTTAATGGGGTAGGGATGAAAAAGGCGCAGGCAATCGTCAGCTACCGGGAGGAGTACGGCCCTTTTAAAACCGTGGACGATCTGAAACAGGTGCCGGGCATGGGCAGCGCGCTGGTCGAGCGCAACCTCGCAAATCTTAAACTCTGATCCCCTTTCACTTGCACAGTGGCAGAATTTTGCCAGGATAAAGAGGTCATACCAGTTGTGACCTCTGTTCCTATAACAACATGATAAAGGCTATTGCGCTATGCAGACTCAAATTAAAGTTCGCGGTTTTCACCTGGATGTTTACCAGCACGTTAACAATGCCCGCTATCTGGAATTCCTTGAAGAAGCGCGCTGGGACGGTCTGGAAAACAGCGAAAGCTTTCAGTGGCTCACCGCGAGAAACATCGCTTTCGTGGTGGTCAATATCAACATCAACTACCGCCGTCCGGCCGTGCTGGGGGACAGGCTTACCATCACCAGCCAGGTTCAGCAGCTGAACGGTAAAAGCGGGGTGCTAAGCCAGGTCATTACCCTGGATCCTGAAGGGCAGAGCGTCGCCGATGCGCTGATTACCTTTGTCTGTATCGATCTGAAAACGCAAAAGGCACTGCCGCTGGAGGGAGAGCTGCGTGAAAAGCTCGAAAAATTGATCGGTTAACGGCGCGTACGGCCTGAGACCGGGTGAAGGGGCCAGCCCGGTCCGAAGATGACTCTTACAGCCCGGTTTTTTGCTTCAGCGAAGCCATGACCGCGGCTTTATTGGCCAGATAATGGTTCAGGCCGTTAGCCCGCAGGTTACAGGCCGCGCACTGGCCGCAGCCGTCGCCCTTGATGCCGTTATAGCAGGTCAGGGTTTCGTTACGTACCAGCTCCAGCTTGCCCCAGCGATCCGCCAGCGCCCAGGTTTCGGCTTTATCCAGCCACATCAGCGGCGTTTCAAAGCGGATATCTTTTGCCATGCCCAGGTTAACGGCGTGGTTGAGTGCCTTAACAAACTCGTCGCGACAGTCCGGATAGCCGGAAAAATCGGTTTCACACACGCCGGTGATCACCGCTTCGGCCTGCACCTGATAAGCATAGATAGCGGTCAGCGTCAGGAAAAGAATATTGCGGCCCGGCACGAAGGTGTTGGGGATGCCGCTGGCCTCCGGTTCGTAGTCCGGAACGGGAATGCTGTCGCGCGTGAGGCTGCTGACGGCCAGTTCGTTTAACAGCGTAACGTCCAGCACCTTATGGGCACGCGCGCCCAGCTTGATGGCCAGTTCACGGGCTACGTCGATTTCGGCCCGGTGACGCTGACCATAGTCAAAGGTGACGCAGTGAACTTCATCATACTGCTGCAGCGCCTGAACCAGGCAGGTAGTGGAATCCTGTCCTCCGCTAAAGACGACGACGGCACGTTTCATAACTCTTCCCAACATTAGCAATTAAAAAACAATGGTAACGCGCGCGCGCCGCGGCGACCAGCTTCTTCACGTTTTGGGGGCCGGCAGCCAGGCCTCGGTAAAATCAAACCAGCCGCGGGGGTTAAGGCGGATGCCGTTTACCCCCGGCGGGGCGCTGATTCGATACTGATAATTAAACAGCGGCGTTAAGACCGCGCTCTCCATTAAACGGGAGAAGACTGCCTTAAGGGCCGCGTGCCGGGCCGCCGCGTCGGGCTGCGCCTGTACGGCGTCGAGGGTCGCCAGCAGGTGGGAGTACTGGCCCGTGCTAAGAAGATGGGGCCAGAGAACATCGCAGCGCAGCCATTGTTCAAGGGTATATTCTGCGGCTTCGCCAATCAGCCTGTCGCCCATCATGATATCGGCCCCGGCAAGCTGGCTGCAGCCGTCCCAGGTTTTGGCATCGTGGAAGATGACGTTCAGCCGGCAGCCCCGCTCGGCCAGATAATGCTTAAGCTGCTGCGCCATGGTGTGCAGCTCTACGGGCAGATGATAGGCGAGGGTCAGGGATTCAGGCAGGTCTACCTGCTGCATCTCTGGCCACTCGGGGAGCGACCAGCCGGGGAGCAGCTCCCGCGTCGGGGTGATGAGGTTTTCATCCAGCGGCAGCGTGTGCAGCAGCGAGGTGTGGTGAATAATCTGGATCAGCCTGCGCGCCTGCAATTCACTGAGCCGAGGGCTCTGGCGCAGCGTGAGATAACAAAAGCCCAGGCTGATGCTGTTACTCACCAGCCGCAGGCTACCCAGCTCTTCGGGCTCGCCGATGGCGATCTGAACCGGATGGCGGCAGCTGGTGCCCAGATCCTGCTCAAACAGCTGCGGCGTGATCCAAAACTCAATCGCCTTCAGCAGCGGGTGGCCCAGGTGATACTGCTCGTGGCTCTCCAGCCGCACCAGGTCCGGCTCAAAGAGCGCCAGCCGGAAAGGACCGCTGCCGGTCAGGGGATGATCAGGATGGGCAAGCCGGCTGCAGTAGCTGGCCAGCCGGTGGGCCAGCCAGTAGTCCGGCTGGTGCAGCACCAGGGTCAGGCAGCGGGGATGGGTAACCTCAATTCGCGCCACGCTGTTAAAAAGCTTGCGCAGCGCGGGCAGGGCGAGCAGCCGGATAAGGCCCTGCCGCAGCTGCTCCGTCTCAATATTATCGCCGTTGTGCCAGTGCAGGGTTGAACGAATGTAGAAGTGCCAGCGCAGGCCGTCGGGGGAGATCTCCCAGTGGTGGGCCAGATCGCCCGCGGGCTGGCTGCTGTTATCGATAAACCGCGTGATGCCGGAAAATATCTGCCCCACCAGATGCTGCTCCGCGCGCCCGGGTAAAAACCCCGGATGCAGCGCGTCGAGAGGGCGATAGTAGGGAATGCGCAGCGTCGGGGTATCGTTCTGCCACTGGCCGCCCATAAAGGGTTGCAGCAAAGCCTTTAAGGCCTGCGGCGCCAGCTCGGCCAGCGCCAGGGCGTTTTGCTGGCTGCCGCTATTTAACGCCGCCTCCATCATGGTGCGGCGTAACGACTCCGGCGTGACGTGAAAGATTAACTCGCCGCGCTTGCCGCGCCCGGAGCGGGCGGTCCAGCTTAGCCACCCGGCTTGCTGCGCCTGTTTCAGCAGCGTACGTACGTGGCGCTCGCTACAAAAGCAGCGGCTCGCAAGCTCGGCCACGCTGACCTGCTGCGGCGCGCCGGCCGAGGGCTGCCAGAGGCGTTGATATTGATTAAGGCGGTTGAGCAGGCGCATAAGAAACCCGGAACAATATTGTTTATCTCGTCAGTATTACTTCCGTATATCTCAGGTAATACTGATGCACAAGTTAACCCCATCACAGTTTCTGGAGTACGTATGGCTCGGCTGGCTGCATTTGATATGGACGGTACCCTGTTAATGCCGGATCACCGCTTAGGCGACAAAACCCTGAGCGCCCTTAAGCGCCTGCATGAGCGTGACATTACCCTGACTTTCGCCACCGGCCGCCACGTGCTTGAGATGCGCCACCTGCTGGGCAAACTGTCCCTCGACGCGTTTCTGATAACCGGTAACGGTACGCGCATTCATACGCAGGAGGGGGAGGTGCTGCACCGTCAGGATCTCGCTCCCGACGTCGCCGAGCGGGTGCTGCACAGCGCCTGGGACACCCGCGCCAGCGTGCATGTTTTTAACGACGAGGGCTGGTTTACCGGCAGTGAAATCCCCGAGCTGCTGCACGCCCACGTCTACAGCGGTTTCCACTATCAGGTCATCGACCTGCGCCGCATTCCGGCGCATGCGGTCACCAAAATCTGCTTCTGCGGCGATCATGACGACCTGTGCCGTTTACGCATTCAGCTAAACGAGGCGCTGGGCAGCCGGGCGCACCTTACCTTCTCGGCGACGGATTGCCTGGAGGTGCTGCCGGTGGGATGTAACAAAGGCTCCGCGCTGGCGGTGCTGAGCAGCCACCTGGGGCTGCGCATGGATGAGTGCATGGCGTTTGGCGATGCGATGAACGACCGCGAGATGTTAGGCAGCGTGGGACGCGGCCTGATTATGGGCAATGCGATGCCGCAGCTGATTGCCGAGCTCTCGCATTTACCGGTTATCGGACACTGCCGTAGCGAAGCGGTGTCCCATTTTTTAACCCATTGGCTGGACACACCCGATCTTCCTTATTCCCCCGAATAGTGAGACCCTTCCAGCAAGCCAGACGTTTGTCTGGCTTTTTTTATTTCACCAGCCGGGCGATCTCCTGCTGCCACGGCGTGATATCCCCGATGTTAGCGGTCAGCCAATCGGCGTTGTAATAGGTTTCGAGATAGCGTTCGCCGCTGTCGCACAGCAGCGTCACAATGGAGCCGGTCTGCCCGGCCTCGCGCATGCGCGCAGCCAGCTGCAGCGCACCCCACATGTTGGTGCCGGTTGAGGCGCCTACCTTGCGGCCCAGCTGGGTTTCCAGCCAGTGGGCGGTCGCCACGCTGGCGGCATCCGGTACGCGCAGCATCTCGTCCACCACGTCGGGAATAAAAGAGGGCTCGACCCGCGGGCGGCCAATCCCTTCGATCTTACTCCCCACAGGGCTGCGCAGGCTGCTGTCCCGGCTCTGCCAGTAGTCGAGGAATACCGAATTCTGCGGATCCACCACCAGCAGGCGGGTGTCGTACCCCTGACAGCGAATATAGCGGCCGATGGTCGCCGAGGTGCCGCCGGTGCCGGCGCTCATCACGATATGCGACGGCACCGGGTGCGGCTCGCTCTGCATCTGGCGGAAGATGCTGTCCGCAATATTGTTATTCCCGCGCCAGTCGGTGGCGCGCTCGGCGTAGGTGAACTGATCCATATAGTGGCCGTTCAGCTCGCGGGCCAGCATCTCGGAGGCGGCGTAGATCTCGCAGGCGCTCTCCACAAAGTGGCAGCGGCCGCCGTAAAACTCGATCTGCTCAATTTTGCGCTTCGCGGTGCAGGAGGGCATCACGGCGATAAAAGGCAGCCCCAGCAGGCGGGCAAAGTAGGCCTCAGAGACGGCGGTGGAGCCGGACGAGGACTCGATAATAGTAGTGCCTTCATTTATCCAGCCGTTGCACAGCCCGTACAGAAACAGCGAGCGCGCCAGGCGGTGTTTCAGGCTGCCGGTGGGATGGGTACTTTCATCCTTCAGATAGAGCTGAATACCGGCGAAACCCGGCAGCGCCAGGCGAATAAGGTGGGTATCCGCCGAGCGCTGGTAGTCGGCGTTGATCTCACTGATGGCGTGTTTAACCCAGGTGCTATTCATTAAAATTATCCGTTTGTCATTTTGTGCCCAGCATAGCGAATAGCACAGAAAAAATTGTTGCTATCTGACCTTTAAAATAGAATGTCAGGAGAAAAATTTTCTCTGAGGAGCCGGTATGCTAGATAAAATAGACCGCAAGCTGCTCTCTTTACTGCAAAGCGACTGTACCCTCTCTTTGCAGGCATTAGCGGATGCCGTTAATCTGACCACTACGCCCTGCTGGAAACGCCTGAAGCGTCTTGAGGACGACGGCATTTTGCTCGGGCGGGTCGCGCTGCTCGATCCGGAAAAGCTGGGGCTGGGCTTAACGGCCTTCGTGCTGATCAAAACCCAGCACCACAGCAGCGACTGGTACTGCCGGTTCGTCAGCGTGGTCACCGATATGCCAGAGGTGCTCGGCTTCTGGCGCATGGCGGGGGAGTACGATTACCTGATGCGCGTGCAGGTAGCGGACATGAAGCGCTACGATGACTTCTACAAACGGCTGGTGAACAGCGTACCCGGCCTGTCGGACGTCACCTCCAGCTTCGCCATGGAACAGATTAAATACACCACAGCGTTGCCCATTGAATAACCTCCCGGCCCGGCCGGAACAAGACCTTCAGGAAGAGACCGCGTGCGATTATTTGCTCAGTTAAGCTGGTATTTTCGCCGGGAGTGGCAGCGCTATCTCGGCGCTGTCGCCCTGCTTATTATTATTGCCGTTCTGCAGCTGATCCCGCCCAAAGTGGTGGGATACGTGGTGGATGGCGTCACGCAGCAGCATTACACCGCCGCACGGGTGATGATGTGGGTCGGCACCCTGGTGCTCACCGCGGTGGTGGTCTATCTGCTGCGCTACGTCTGGCGCGTGCTGCTGTTCGGCGCCTCCTACCAGCTGGCGGTGGAGCTGCGGGAAGATTTCTATCGCCAGCTCAGCCGTCAGCATCCGGAGTTCTATCTGCGCCACCGCACCGGGGATCTCATTGCCCGCGCCACCAACGACGTCGACCGCGTGGTGTTTGCCGCCGGGGAAGGGGTGTTGACCCTCGTGGATTCACTGGTGATGGGCTGCGCGGTGCTGATTGTAATGTCCACCCAGATCAGCTGGCAGCTCACCCTGCTGGCGCTGCTGCCGATGCCGATTATGGCGCTGGCAATCAAACGCTATGGCGACCAGCTCCACGAGCGTTTTAAGCTGGCGCAGGCGGCGTTCTCCTCCCTTAACGACCGAACCCAGGAGAGCCTGACCAGCATCCGCATGATCAAAGCCTTCGGCCTTGAGGATCGCCAGTCGGCCCTCTTCGCCGCCGACGCCGCCGATACCGGCGCCAAAAACATGCGGGTGGCGCGCATTGATGCCCGCTTCGACCCGACTATTTATGTCGCCATCGGCATGGCGAACCTGCTGGCGATTGGCGGCGGCAGCTGGATGGTGGTGCAGGGCTCCCTGACGCTCGGCCAGCTCACCAGCTTTGCCATGTATCTCGGCCTGATGATCTGGCCGATGCTGGCGCTGGCCTGGATGTTTAACATCGTCGAGCGCGGCAGCGCGGCCTATAGCCGTATTCGCGCCATGCTCGCCGAAGCGCCGGTAGTGAACGACGGCAGCGAGCCGGTGCCGGACGGGCGCGGAGAATTAAAGGTCGCTATCCGCGCCTTCAGCTACCCGCAGTCGGAGCGGGTGGCCCTTGAAAACGTCAATTTTACCCTGCAGCCGGGGCAGATGCTGGGCATCTGCGGCCCGACCGGGGCCGGTAAAAGCACCCTGCTGTCGCTTATCCAGCGCCATTTCGACATCGATCGGGGAGATATCCGTTTCCACGACCTGCCGCTTACCCGCCTGCAGCTGGACGGCTGGCGCAGCCGGCTGGCGGTAGTGAGCCAGACGCCGTTTCTCTTCTCCGACAGCGTTGCCAGCAATATTGCCCTCGGCCGTCCGGACGCCACCCGGGAGGAGATCGAGCACGTAGCCCGGCTGGCCAGCGTCCACGAAGACATTTTGCGCCTGCCGCAGGGGTATGAAACCGAAGTGGGCGAGCGGGGCGTGATGCTCTCCGGCGGGCAAAAACAGCGTATTTCCATTGCCCGCGCGCTGCTGCTGAATGCCGAAATCCTGATCCTCGACGATGCCCTTTCCGCGGTCGACGGGCGCACCGAGCACCAGATTCTGCATAACCTGCGCCAGTGGGGCGAAGGCCGCACGGTGATCATCAGCGCCCATCGCCTGTCGGCCCTGACCGAAGCCAGCGAAATTCTGGTGATGCAGCACGGGCATATCGCCCAGCGCGGCCAGCATGAGCAGCTGGCGGAACGGCCGGGATGGTATCGTGATATGTACCGCTATCAACAGCTGGAAGCCGCGCTGGACGATGTTCCTGCGCTGAACCAGGAGGCTGCCGATGCGTAGTTTTGGACAACTCTGGCCCACGCTTAAGCGCCTGCTGGCGTACGGTTCGCCCTGGCGTAAACCGCTTTCCGTTGCGGTGCTGATGCTGTGGATCGCCGCCATCGCCGAGGTCAGCGGCCCGCTGTTAATCAGCTATTTTATCGACAACATGGTGGCGAAAAACTATCTGCCGCTGGGGCTGGTTGCCGGGCTGGCGGTGGCCTACGTCGGCCTGCAGCTGCTGGCGGCCGGCCTGCACTATGCCCAGTCGCTCCTTTTTAACCAGGCTGCTGTCGGGGTGGTGCAGCAGCTGCGCACCGACGTAATGGATGCCGCGCTGCGCCAGCCCCTGAGCGAGTTTGATGTTCAGCCGGTGGGGCAGATTATCTCCCGCGTGACCAACGATACCGAAGTGATCCGCGATCTGTACGTTACCGTGGTCGCCACGGTGCTGCGCAGCGCGGCGCTGGTTGGCGCCATGCTGGTGGCCATGTTCAGCCTGGAGTGGCGTATGGCGCTGGTGGCGATCGCCATCTTCCCGGCGGTGTTTACCGTGATGCTGATCTATCAGCGCTACAGCACCCCGATCGTTCGCCGGGTGCGCGCCTATCTTGCCGATATCAACGACGGTTTTAATGAAGTGATCAACGGCATGAGCGTGATCCAGCAGTTCCGCCAGCAGGCGCGCTTTGGCGAGCGCATGGGGGAGGCGAGCCGCTCGCACTATATGGCCCGCATGCAGACCCTGCGCCTGGATGGTTTTCTGCTGCGCCCGCTACTCAGCCTGTTTTCGGCGCTGATCCTCTGCGGCCTGCTGATGCAGTTTGGCCTGAGCGCCAGCGGCACCGTCGAAGTGGGGGTGCTATACGCCTTTATCAGCTATCTCGGGCGCTTAAACGAACCCCTGATCGAACTCACCACCCAGCAGTCGATGCTGCAGCAGGCGGTGGTGGCCGGGGAGCGCGTCTTTGAGCTGATGGACAGGCCGCGCCAGGCTTATGGCCAGGATACGAGAGCGCTGGAAAGCGGCGAGATCGAGATCGACAAGGTGTCGTTCGCCTATCGTGAGGATCGCCTGGTCCTGCAGGACATTAATCTGACGGTGCCCTCCCGCAGCTTTGTGGCGCTGGTGGGCCATACCGGCAGCGGCAAGAGCACCCTGGCCAGCCTGCTGATGGGCTACTATCCCCTGACCCAGGGGGAGATTCGCCTTGACGGCCGTCCGCTGGCGACTCTCAGCCACGCCGTGCTGCGCAAAGGGGTCGCGATGGTGCAGCAGGATCCGGTGGTGCTGGCAGACACCTTCTTTGCCAACGTTACCCTCGGACGCCCCTATACCGAAGAGCAGGTGTGGGCGGTACTCGAGCAGGTGCAGCTGGCGGATCTTGCCCGCGGGCTGCACGAGGGGATCCATACCCGGCTCGGGGAGCAGGGCAATAATCTCTCCGTCGGCCAGAAACAGCTTCTGGCGCTGGCGCGGGTGCTGATCGAAACGCCGCAGGTGCTTATTCTGGACGAGGCCACCGCCAGCATCGACTCCGGCACCGAGCAGGCCATCCAGCAGGCGCTGGCGGCGGTGCGCGAGCAGACCACCCTGGTGGTGATCGCCCACCGCCTCTCGACCATCGTTGAGGCGGATACCATCCTGGTGCTGCACCGCGGGCAGGCGGTTGAGCGCGGCACCCATCAGCAGCTGCTTGAGGCCAAAGGGCGCTACTGGCAGATGTACCAATTGCAGCTGGCCGGCGAAGAACTGGCGGCGAGCAGCCGCGAGGAGACCCTCAGCGCCTGATGCACCAAAAACAGGCAGGGCGCTAGCAGGTCAAACTGCTGGTGCAAATCAGAAACGCATCATGCACCGTCATGGTGCGTTTTTTTTCATCAGGCGTTGTTCCCCGCGCCGCCGCGCTTGCTACTGACCCGCTTTTCCCTGATAGCGCGCGCCCCTCTCTCCTCATTTTCTGCTTTTCAGATTTCTGGCACAGGGCTTGCAACGTCTCTCATCGTTAGCTGCAGCCACTACCGAATTCTGACTGGAGAGATATATGAAGCTGGTTACCGTGGTAATCAAACCGTTCAAACTCGAAGACGTCCGCGAAGCGCTGTCTTCTATTGGTATTCAGGGGTTGACCGTCACCGAAGTGAAAGGCTTCGGGCGTCAGAAGGGCCATGCAGAGCTCTACCGCGGTGCGGAATACAGCGTCAACTTTCTGCCCAAAGTGAAAATTGACGTGGCCATTGCCGACGATCAGCTGGAAGAGGTGATCGACATTATCAGCAAGGCCGCCTACACCGGCAAAATTGGCGACGGCAAAATTTTCGTTGCCGAGCTGCAACGCGTTATTCGTATTCGTACCGGCGAAGCCGACGAAGCGGCACTGTAACACAGCATGCACACAGTGATAGGGATCGAGAAAATGAAGAAAACAATGCTTATGGCTGGACTGGGATCTCTGGCACTGCTGCCGGGGCTGGCAATGGCTGCCCCTGCGGTGGCAGACAAAGCCGACAACGCCTTTATGATGATCTGCACCGCGCTGGTGCTCTTTATGACCATTCCGGGGATTGCGCTGTTTTACGGTGGCCTGATCCGCGGTAAAAACGTTCTCTCTATGCTCACCCAGGTGGCGGTCACCTTTGCGCTGGTCTGCGTGCTCTGGGTGGTATACGGCTACTCGCTGGCCTTCGGCGAGGGCAACGCCTTCTTCGGCAGCTTTAACTGGGCGATGCTGAAAAATATCGAATTAACCGCCGTAATGGGCAGCTTCTACCAGTATATCCACGTCGCCTTCCAGGGCTCGTTCGCCTGCATCACCGTCGGGCTGATCGTGGGCGCGCTGGCGGAGCGTATTCGCTTCTCGGCGGTCCTGATTTTTGTGGTGGTCTGGCTGACCCTCTCCTATGTGCCGGTGGCGCATATGGTCTGGGGCGGCGGCCTGCTGGCCTCTCACGGCGCGCTGGATTTTGCCGGCGGTACCGTGGTGCACATCAACGCCGCGGTCGCGGGCCTGGTGGGCGCCTACCTGATTGGCAAACGCGTCGGGTTTGGCAAAGAGGCGTTCAAGCCGCATAACCTGCCGATGGTCTTCACCGGCACCGCCATCCTCTACTTCGGCTGGTTTGGCTTCAACGCCGGCTCGGCGAGCGCGGCTAACGAAATCGCGGCGCTGGCCTTTGTGAATACCGTAGTCGCCACCGCCGGCGCGATCCTCTCCTGGGTCTTTGGCGAGTGGGCGGTGCGCGGTAAACCTTCTCTGCTGGGCGCCTGTTCCGGCGCTATCGCCGGGCTGGTCGGCATTACCCCTGCCTGTGGCTACGTGGGCGTCGGCGGCGCGCTTATTATCGGTATCGTTGCCGGTCTGGCCGGGCTGTGGGGCGTAACGGCGCTGAAACGCATCCTGCGCGTTGATGACCCCTGCGATGTGTTCGGCGTGCACGGCGTCTGCGGTATCGTCGGCTGCATCATGACCGGTATCTTCGCGGCGACGTCGCTGGGCGGGGTGGGCTACGCGGAAGGCGTCACCATGACCCATCAGGTGCTGGTGCAGCTGGAGAGTATCGCCATCACCGTGGTCTGGTCAGGCGTGGTAGCCTTTATCGGTTACAAGCTGGCGGATATGACCGTCGGGCTGCGCGTGCCGGAAGAGCAGGAGCGCGAGGGGCTGGACGTCAACAGCCATGGCGAAAACGCCTACAACGCATAAATAAAAAAGCCTCCCATCCGGGAGGCTTTAATTTTTGTACCCTCGCACTAAAGGAGAGGGCCGGGGCCAGGGCACCAGGCCGTAGGTTACATCATCCCCGATTACGCATTACCCCTTCCTGCACGGTCGACGCCACCAGCACCCCATCCTGAGTATAAAACTCGCCGCGCACAAAGCCGCGCGCGCTGGAGGCCGAGGTACTCTCCACGCTATAGAGCAGCCACTCGTTCATATTGAACGGGCGGTGGAACCACATAGAGTGATCGATAGTCGCGACCTGCATCCCCTTTTCCAGGAAGCCGACGCCGTGCGGCTGCAGGGCAACCGGCAGGAAGTTGAAATCCGAGGCGTAGCCCAGCAGATACTGGTGTACGCGGAAATCTTCCGGCACCGTTCCGTTGGCGCGGATCCACACCTGGCGAGCCGGCTCGGCGGTATGGCCTTTCATCGGGTTATGGAATTCAACCGGACGGATCTCCAGCGGCTTATCGCAGAGAAACTTCTCTTTAACCTGAGGCGGCAGCAGATGCGCCAGCGCGCGGGCGATCTCGGTTTCCGACTGCAGGCTGTCCGGCGCGGGGGCAGGGGGCATGGTTTTCTGATGCTCGTAGCCCGGCTCCGGCGCCTGGAAAGAGGCGGTCATATAGAAAATGGGTTTACCGTTCTGCACCGCGGCCACCCGACGGGCGCTGAAGCTGTTGCCATCGCGCAGCACCTCCACGTCATAAACGATAGGTTTCTGGCTGTCGCCCGGGCGCAAAAAGTAGCTGTGGAAGGAGTGTACCAGCCGCTCTGCCGGTACGGTCTCTTTGGCCGCGTAGAGTGCCTGCCCCACAACCTGGCCGCCAAAGACCTGGCGTAATCCCAGGTCTTCGCTCTGTCCCCGAAAGAGTCCTTCCTCAATTTTTTCCAGGTTAAGTAATGACAGCAGATTGCTTAGTGCCTGACTCATAGTCGTCCTCAATAAATACGCCGTAGCGAAAGATAGGCAGAGTATAACGCAGAAATGCAACTGGTCAGACGGGTGCAATAGTCTGAATAAAAGGACGATTCCAGGCAAAAATAAGTGATGTGTGCCACACTTGTTCTCGTTAGCTTTGTTTAACCACTCCTCTGGCGGTAACGATCCCGCCGGTGCATTGAAGATAAGGAGAACTCAATGAAACTCGTGCACGCGTTAAGTGGTTTAGCGGTAGCGGTTGCCCTGAGTGCCTGTGCAGATAAAAGCGCAGACATCCAGACGCCAGCGCCAAATCCAAATACTTCTATTGCAGCAACCAAGGCAACTATCCAGCAGCCGAACGTAACCGGCTCGGTGTGGATCCGTCAGAAAGTGGCCCTGCCACCGGATGCGGTGCTGACCGTGACCCTGGCCGACGCCTCGCTGGCGGATTCACCGTCTAAAGTACTGGCGCAGAAAGTGGTGCGTACAGAAGGTAAGCAGGCGCCGTTCAGCTTCGTCCTGCCCTTCAATCCGTCGGACATTAAGCCTGACGCACGCATCCTGCTGAGCGCAGCCATTACGGTTAACGATAAGCTGGTCTTCGTCACCGATACGGTGAAACCGGTTATTAACCAGGGCGGCACCAAAGCCGATCTGGTGCTGGTACCGGTGCAGCAGATGGCCGTGCCGCTACAGCAGAATGGCGGAGCGACAACTACCGTTCCTTCCACTTCACCGACTCAGGTGACGCCATCCTCTGCCGTACCTGCTCCAACCCAGTATTAATTGCTAAAACCCTCTCCCGTCCGGGAGAGGGTTAATATTCCCAGCGGTACTCCTCCAGCTTAATTTTTCCGTCTCCTGAGACCTGAACCCCCTCCGCCAGCAGCGCCTGACGCTGACGCTGCAGATCCGGCCCCGTGAGGGAGATAATGCCGTGGCGATTCACCACCCGGTGCCAGGGCAGGGTACTGCCTTCCGGGAGCCTTTTTAATACGCCTCCCACCTGCCGGGCAGCCCGGGGCGAGCCCGCCAGGCGCGCCACCTCGCCGTAGGTCGTTACTCTCCCTTCCGGAATCGAGGCCACGATTTGCCACACCCGCTGGGGAAAGCCATCATTTTGTTCCATGAATAGTCCTGCCTGCATACCGCTATAATGAGTGATAATACCGCAATCGCAGGCGGTGCTGCGCAATAAACCATCATCCGGTCGCAGTTAACTTGCAATTGCGATCCCGTGCAGGGATAATGCGCCAGCGCGTTGGTTATCAACGCTCTCAATGGGGGCTCTGTTGGTTCTCCCGCAACGCTACTCTGTTCACCAGGTCAGGTCCGGAAGGAAGCAGCCAGGGCAGATGACGTGTGTGCCGGGATGTAGCTGGCAGGGCCCCCACCCATTTCTGCTCAGTACAACATCTTTCCGCTTAGTGCCTCTTCTGACGTATCGCTTGTTCAACACATCACGCCGCTATTTATCGGGTCTTCAGCCTTAGCCCTGGTTTTTATGCAGCCCTTATTAACCCTGTGTTGTACATGGTTAATAAAAGTGTCATCCTCGAAAATTAAATATGTCATTCAACTGACACCTAATTGTCATTATTTTGTCATAATTAATCGGCAGGTTAATGCTACGATTTTTAAGAAAGATAAGCAGATAATATATATCTGGATAATAATGTTAACTTCGTGTATTACATTAAAAAAATATGACAAGAGGACGCCAGAGCATGACCACTGCAGTTCTGAATGTAAAAATCGATGAGAGCCTGAAAGAGCGGCTTCGTCATTACGCGGAAGCGAATAACGAGAACCTCAGCGTCACCACAGAAAAACTGCTGTTACTGGCGTTCGAAGCAGCAGAAGAGGCGGGAGTAACAGAGGAAGATATTGATAATCAGCATACGGAAGAAGAGAGCAACTCTCCATTTACTCCTAAAGAAATCAAAGCATTACGTAAACTTCTGAAGAAGAAAAAATGAAACTTCATCCACAATCAACCGCTGGTGATTATCGGGAAGCGTGTGCGCTCTTGCGCTCCGGCTGCGTTAAGCATGTCCGCCTTGGCTGGAACGTGGGCAGCGATGAGTTCTTTCGTATTGCCTCTGACTGGTGTGATACCGGGGCAAAAATAAAGAAAGAAGGCGATAGTTTTGTTATTTCGCTAAAAGGCTTTCCTATTCCTCCCCAGCATTAAATCTTACTCTCTGAAAACGTCTGGCCGTATCCACTACCGCCAGACGTTTTTATTTCTGTAACCCGCCGTTATTATTTGTGCGCCCGATCGCTCTCTGCAAAAAATCTATTGCCGGCGTTTGCTATTTATTCCTTTTACCACTACACCACATTTCTTTTTATTTGCAGGCCGCCTTTATTAAGCGCCAGCCACAGTGGTTTAATACGCAGCAGGGCGTTTTCCATCTCCTCGGGCGCCAGGGCGAAGGGCATGCGCAGATAGCGATCGAAAGCGCCGGATAAGCCAAAACGGGTGCCCGTGCCCAGATGGATATCAATGGCTTCGGCGCGGGTAGCCAGCGGCGTCGCCAGCCTGTCCGGTAACTCTACCCAGAAGGAGAGCCCGCCCTGCGGCTCCTCAAAGCGCCACTGGGGAAAATGTTCCCGCAGTAAATCGCCGCAGTGGCGCCGGCGCGCGTTGAGCATAGCCCTGCGGGCGGGTAAAAAGGCGTCGCTATGGGTAATCAGCCACTGGGTAGCCAGCTGCTCCAGCAGGGGCGAGCCGAGATCGAGCGTATCCCGCGTCTGCGCAAGGGAGGCGATAGCGCGCGCCGACGCGCGGATCCAGCCGAGGCGCAGGCCGCCCCAGAAGCTTTTCCCCGCCGAGCCAAGGGTAATGACGTTGTCGTGGCGATCGAAGGCGGCCAGCGGCGGGGGCGGCGGGGAATCAAACCAGAGGTCGACCATGGTCTCATCCACCACCAGGGTGGTGCGCGCCCGGGCGGCAACGGCGGCAATGGCCTCGCGGGTGGCGGCATCCATACAGCGTCCGGTCGGGTTATGGAAATCGGGCATTAGCCAGGCCAGCCGGGGGGCGGTCTGGGCCAGGGCGGCGGCGAAGCCGTCAACATCCCAGCCGTGCTGCGGCAGCGAAACCCCTACCGGACGGCAGGAGGCGCCCTGGATCGCCGCAATCGCCAGTGGGTAGGTGGGGTGATCGACCACCACCCGGTCCCCGGGGCCGGTAAGCATGCGCAGCACCAGCGCCAGGCCGCTGACCGCGCCATTAACCACCATGATCTCCTCCGCCCGGGTGGGCAACCCGCGCGCCGTATAGCGCGCGGCGATGGTTTCACGAAGCGTCAGCAGCCCCAGCTGGTCGTAGCCGGTTTTGCTTAAATGTTCGGGAAGTACGGTGAGGGCGTGGGTATAAGCCTGATGGATCTCCGGCCCGGCGCTCAGCGCGGCGGTGGAGAGATCCAGCGCCGCGCCGGCTGCCGCGCGGGTTGGGATCGTCCGGCTATCGGGCAGCACCACCCGCGAGCCGCTCCCCTGGCGGCTTTCGAGATAACCCTCTTCACGCAGCCGGGCGAGGGCGCTGCTGACGGTGGTGCGGCTCAGGGCCAGGGCGGCTGCCAGCTCGCGCTCGCCCGGCAGGCGGGTATCCAGCGCCAGACGGCCATCAAGGATCAGCAGACGCAGCGCGTCGGCCAGCTGCCGCCAGCGGGGGATGCGCGCGCTCTCCTGCTGCCAGTGCCCCAGCATGCGCAGTAAAGAGTGAGTTCCGGAACGACGGGGTGACATATGCAGTCCACTATTTTAAAACTGGACATTAATCATAGGGCCATTTCCGGTAATGATGAAAGCAGATAACACCGGAGAGAAAGCATGTTTCGTCGATTACTTCAGCTGTACGTGGGTTTGAGCTTTTATGGCCTCTCTACCGCCATGTTTGTGCGTGCCGGCCTGGGGGCGGATCCCTGGAACGTGTTCCACCTGGGGGTGGCGAAGCTGCTGGGAATGGATATTGGCACTATTATCATCCTGACCGGCGTCGCGGTGCTGCTGGCGTGGATCCCGCTGCGCCAGCGTCCTGGACTTGGCACTATCAGTAATGTGATCGTTATTGGCCTTGCCGCCGACGCGTCGCTGGCCCTGATCCCGGAAATCGATTCGCTGGTGGTCCGCAGCGTCCTGCTGGCAAGCGCGGTGATCGTTAACGCCCTGGCGACCGGGATGTATATCGGCGCCGGTTTTGGCGCCGGACCGCGCGACGGGCTGATGACCGGGATTAACGCCCGCACCGGCTGGTCGGTGCGCAGCGTGCGCACCGCCATTGAGGTTACCGTCCTGCTCACCGGCTGGGCGCTGGGGGGCAACCTCGGGGTCGGCACCGTGCTTTACGCCCTGAGCATTGGCCCGCTGATCCAGCTCTGCCTGCCGTGGTTTCGCCGGAAACCGGCGATAGCTGTTACTCCGCAGACCGGGCACTCTGTCTGATTTTGCCTGGCGCATAAAATCAATCGCCAACTAAGACGTCGCCCGTCCCGCGGGCGTCTCTTATCATTCGGGTTCGAGATTGTTCTCGGCCCAGAGAATAAACGCCTCCTTAGCCAGCGCCTTGCTGTAGAGCCAGCCCTGCCCGTACTCCACGCCGTGGCGGCGCAGCCAGGCAAGCTGGCCTTCGGTCTCAATGCCCTCTGCCACCATCGTCAGCTGCAGTGATTTCGCCATCTCGATGATATGCGGCGTGACGTTTTTGTACTCCAGCGCATCAACAAAAGACTTGTCTATCTTCAGGGTATCGATATCCAGATCCTGCAGATAACTCAGGCTGGAGTAGCCGGTGCCGAAATCATCGATATAGACCGCATGGCCGGCGCGCCTGAAGCCCGCTATCGCCGGCGCGCTGACAACCGGATCGGCGAATCCACGCTCGGTTAGCTCCAGCGCAATCTGCGAGGCGGGAATGCGCCACTGGTTTAGCAGGCCGGCCAGCAGCGGAGGCAGGGTGCTGGAGACCAGATCCGCCGGGGCCAGGTTGACAGAAACATGCATATCCGGGTGCTGGCGCAGCCACTCGCCCAGATCCTCGAACACCTTCTCCATAATCAGCGCGGTCAGGCGTGACGTCAGCCCGGTCTGCTCGGCGAGGGTGACGAAAATCTCCGGTGAAAGGTAGCTGCCGTCCTGCTGCGGCCAGCGGGCAAGCGCCTCGGCGCCGACGATCCTGCCGCTGTCCAGCGCCACAATTGGCTGGTAATGCACCTGAAACTCGCGGCCGTTAATGGCGTCCAGCAGGCGATGGCGGGGAGATTGCAGGCGTCTTATTATCCGCAATACAAACCACGCGGTGACCAGGCTGAACAGTATGCCGAAGGGGAGCCAGAAATAGAGCTGGTGGTGCCAGCTCTCTTTTAACGGCCGCAGGGATGCCCAGGTGACGATGGCAAAGCCGAGGTCGGGCACCCGGCGAATGTTATAGACGGCGCCGTGATATTGCAGGTGAGTGAGATTTTCCTGCTGAAGCTGCCTGACCACTTCCGTCCGTAGCGTACTGCTGCTGGAGAAAACGATATTGCGCCGCAGCCCCACCAGCGCCACGTCTATCGGCCAGGAGCCAAAGGGGATGACGTCAATAAAAGAGGCGGGATCGATCATTACGATGTAATTACGCGTACCCAGCGCGGCCATATGGCGGTTAAGACCAATATCGTTCTGGCTGGTTATCCAGGCCCGGTAGCCGTCCGACGTAACCCGCAGCGCGGGAGGGAAGGGGGAGGCGTGGCTGGCGTTCTCCAGCGATGAGCAGAGCGGCCTGAGGTTATCAACGTAGATCACCTCCTGCACGTTGCGATAGGAGAAGGAGAGGCGGCGCATGGCGAGAGTATGCTCCCGGCCGCACGCGGCGCCTTTGAACTGCTCCATCTGCTGCAGCGCGGATTTGGCCTCGTCGATCACTTTATTGGTACGGATCAACACCCGCGAGGAGAAGCTGTCCATGTCGTCGTAAAACTTCTCCTGCGCGTTACGATGGGCCAGCCATATGCTAAGACAGACGGGCACCAGCACGGCAACGACGAGTACACAGGTGATCAGGTTTACCAGGTGGCGGGTTGTCATGCCCTTTTTCCTTTTATAACGTCAGGCAGCCTTGGCGCAAAAGCTAACGACCAGGAAATGAAGAATGGATTAATAATAGTGTTATAGCATGGATTTCATTGCGCAAAGTTGCAGCCCGGCCCGGCCGCCGATAAGGAGAGTGTTGTTTTTCTTATCCGGCTCAGATAAGCTAGGTGTTATGTTATAACAAAACATAGCGAGCAGCAGATGAAACCTGATATCCACCCGCACTACCGCACGGTCGTTTTTCACGACACCAGCGCCAATGAGTTTTTCAAAGTAGGTTCAACCATCAGGACCGATCGCGAGATTGAGCTGGATGGGCAGACGTGGCCGTACGTGACCATCGACGTCTCTTCCAGGTCGCATCCGTTTTATACCGGCAAGCAGAAAAACTTCTCCAGCGAGGGCAGCACGGCGCGCTTCCGCCAGCGTTTTGGGCGTTTTATTGATGTGAAAAGGGGCTAGGCATGCAGGTACTTAACTCATTACGCAGCGCAAAACAGCGTCATCCGGATTGCCAGATCGTGAAGCGCAAGGGGCGGCTGTACGTAATTTGTAAATCCAACCCGCGCTTCAAGGCGGTACAGGGGCGTAAAAAGAGGCATTAGTAATGCAGGAGGCGTGCGGCCGCCGACGGCGGGTCGGCGGCACGCTTATTTATGCGCTGGCGCGCGCGAGCGTAAAGACATCGTAGAAAGAGAGGTCGCCTTTAGTGGCGATCATTTTTTGCAGCTTCTCTTTCTGCTGCGCGTCGACGGCAGGGGAGTGCAGAATGTTGTCAATCAACTGGCCCGGAACGTGGCGCGTGTTGTACCACTCGCCGTTGTAGCAGACGCGAAAATCGAGCACGTCGATATCTTCATAGCGGTAGCGCGGGTTAACGTCGAAAAAGAAAAAGGCGTTAAAGACGATAAACAGGATCACCAGCAGCCAGACCGAGCCGATGAGCGTCTCGGATTGCAGCATTACCACCAGCGTCGCCAGCCATGCCGCGTACATCGCGATAAACAGGCCTGGATGTTTACGGATAAAACTAATGCTAAAGCGCGGCTTGTTGTCGCGCTTTTCGCGCGCGTTGAGATCGTCGATAGTTTCGGTGAGCAGACGTTGTATTTCAGTCATCTTCAGCCTTTATAAATTCAGCGTAAAACGGGGATTTACCCATTTTAAGTGACCGTTTTGTACGAAAAAAGTAACAGTTATGCTATGAAAAAGCATAACAGTTGCGGGAACAGGAGCAGCGGCCGGCGCTGTGAACAAATACGGGACTGATGTCTCTATCCCAGGGCGATGAGACTCGCCCGCTTTGGCCGGGAATCGCTATCCACAGATTTATGATAAAGGAAGAGTTACTTCAGAAGATACTACACGACCTCAGAAAATAACGGCTGTTTTCAACGAACAAATTTCCACACAGAAGAAGGGATTTTGTCATACAGCTTATTCATTGTCAGTTCTGCCAGGCGATGATCGGCTGCCGAATAAAATACCGTCAGCTCATTATCAGAAAGCTCGTATTTATTTTTTTCAATGACGCGTTCAAGAGTGTCAATTGACTGACAGCGTCGTAAGCGCATCAAATAATCGGTTTTAGTTAAGGGTTTTTCAGACATAATCCACCTAATTGTTTGTAATAGTTTTAACCGGAGAGGCTAACGGATTAGCTCTGCTCGCGTTGACAAAACAGCGAAAAAGCCGATTGCCGGATTTACGCCATTTCTGCAAATCCTGTGCGTTAATACCGTAACTGCTGAACAACATAAAAGTGTCATCCAGGTATTCATCAATTTGTTCTATCAACTTATTATCTTCGTTGTACTTAATTTTATAATTAAGGGCGAAGGTTGCTATATGTTCGATCAACTCGTTTAACTGTAAATTGATGGCAGAGGTTGGGTCATTGACCCAGCCATGGTTGCTTTCATCAAGGTTAGCGAGGCAATCATGGTACAAGGATTCACAGAGAAATTTCAACTGTGCGATATCATGCCTTTTTGGAGAGTATTCGTCCATAGCGCATCCCCTTCTGAGTGGTTTTTTACTCACCGAACTTCAATTTCGGGATGGATACAACTTACTAAAGCTTTCCAGGTACGCTTTTTCCTCATCACTTTAACTATAAGCCACTCTGATCAGGATTTCACCGAGCTATTACGAAAAATTACAATTACGGGTCGAGAGCGTTAGTGGGTCTCAACTAATCCGATGAGTTCCGGGAGGAGATCCGGAAAAAGAGTGATACCACCAGGAATATTCTTAATATATTAGATTATTCCGGCGATTTAAGAATTTATGTCAGGGCTGACAATTAAATATGATATGCCCTCCGCTAATGACATTAAATATATAATTGGCAATAAGCGTATTTTATGAATTTCAATGGCTATAAAAAAGGCCGCATAAGCGGCCTTTTTATCGGTTGAAACCGGTATCACTCGGTTAAACCGGGTGATTATGCTCAATATCTTCGTTCTTACGTCCGAAGCGGCGACGTACCACCACGAAGAACACCGGAACAAAGAAGATGGCCAGTACGGTTGCGGTAACCATCCCGCCCATTACGCCGGTACCTACGGCGTTCTGCGAGCCGGAACCTGCGCCGGAGCTGATAACCAGCGGCATAACCCCGAGGATAAATGCCAGAGAGGTCATCAGAATCGGACGTAAACGCATACGTACCGCCTCCAGGGTGGCCTCAATCAGGCCTTTGCCCTCTTTATCCATCAGATCTTTGGCGAATTCCACGATAAGTATCGCGTTCTTCGCCGACAAGCCAATGGTTGTCAGCAGGCCCACCTGGAAGTACACGTCATTGCCCAGCCCGCGGAAGGTCGCCGCCAGCAGCGCACCGATAACCCCCAGCGGAACCACCAGCATAACCGAGAACGGGATGGACCAGCTCTCGTACAGTGCCGCCAGACAGAGGAAGACCACGATCAGCGAGATAGCGTACAGGGCAGGGGCCTGGTTACCGGAGAGACGTTCCTGGTAGGACATACCCGTCCAGTCGTAGCCAATGCCTGCCGGCAGCTTGCTGGCCAGCTCTTCCATCAGGTTCATGGCTTCACCGGTACTTCTGCCTGGCGCCGCCTGACCAAGGATTTCCATCGATGGCAGACCGTTATAGCGTTCCAGACGCGGTGAACCATACTCCCAGTGGGAGGTGGAGAAGGCCGAGAACGGCACCATCTGACCATTGCTACCGCGTACGTACCAGTTGTTGATATCGTCTGGCAACATACGGTATTGCGCTTCGGACATCACGTACACTTTCTTCACGCGACCGCGGTCGATGAAGTCGTTAACGTAGCTACCGCCCCAGGCCGCACCCAGCGTGGTATTGATGTCGCTGATAGAAACACCCAGCGCCTGGGCTTTTTCCTGGTCGATATCGATTTTGTACTGCGGCGTATCTTCCAGGCCGTTAGGACGTACGCCTACCAGCAGCTCAGGATGTTTCGCCACTTCACCAAACAGCTGGTTACGCGCCTGCGTCAGCTTGTCGTGGCCCAGGTTACCCTGGTCGATCAGCTGGAAGTCAAAACCGGTTGCCGTACCCAGTTCCACAATCGCCGGCAGGTTGAAGGCGAAGACCATCGCATCTTTAATCTGCGAGAAGGTGCCCATTGCGCGGCCGGTAATAGCTTCAACTTTGTTTTCAGCGCCCGGACGTTCCGCCCAGTCTTTCAACGAAACGAAGGCAATACCGGTGTTCTGACCACGACCCGCAAAGCCGAAGCCGTTAACCGCAAACACCGATTCAACGTTGGCTTTCTCTTTGGTGAGGTAGTAGTTAGTCACTTCATCCAGCACTTTCTGGGTACGCTCCTGCGAGGCGCCCGCTGGCAGCTGCGCCATGGTCAGGAATACCCCCTGGTCTTCGTCAGGCAAGAACGAACTTGGCAGACGAATGAACAGGTAAGCCATGCCGACCACGATGATAATGTACAGAAGCAGGTAACGACCGGTGCTGCGCAGGATGTTGCCTACGCTGTCGGTGTAATGGTTCGTACTCTTATCAAACATACGGTTAAACCAGCCGAAGAAGCCTTTTTTACCTTCTCCGTGGTCACCCTTAGCGACCGGTTTAAGCATGGTGGCACAGAGGGCCGGGGTCAGGATCAACGCAACCAGCACCGACAGGGCCATCGCCGAAACGATAGTGATCGAGAACTGACGATAGATAGCACCGGTAGAGCCGCCGAAGAACGCCATCGGGATAAATACGGCGGACAGCACCATCGCGATACCCACCAGTGCGCCCTGAATCTGGCCCATGGATTTACGCGTCGCTTCTTTCGGCGGCAGCCCCTCTTCGGACATTACACGCTCAACGTTCTCGACCACCACGATGGCGTCATCCACCAGCAGGCCTATCGCCAGCACCATCCCGAACATCGTCAGGGTGTTTATCGAATAGCCAAAGATCGACAGTATCGCAAAAGTACCCAGCAGTACGACCGGCACGGCGATGGTAGGAATCAGCGTCGCGCGGAAGTTCTGCAGGAACAGGTACATAACGATAAACACCAGGATGATCGCTTCGACCAGGGTCTTCACTACTTCGTGAATAGAGATCTTAACGAACGGTGTGGTGTCGTACGGGTAAACAATTTTCAGGCCAGACGGGAAGAAGGGTTCCATTTTCTTCAGTTCGGCACGGATAGCGGTCGCGGTATCCAGGGCGTTGGCGCCGGTCGCCAGTTTAATACCCAGACCGGATGCCGGCTGGCCGTTAAACTTGGCGATAACGTCGTAGTTTTCGCCGCCCAGTTCCACCTTCGCTACATCGCGCAGGCGAACCTGAGAACCGTCCTGATTAACCTTCAGCAGAATTTTGCTGAACTCGTCGGCAGAGGTCAGACGGGTCTGGGCGATGATCGAGGCGTTCAGCTGCTGGCCTTTCACCGGCGGCGTACCGCCTAACTGACCCGCCGCCACCTGGGCGTTCTGCGCTTTAATGGCGTTGATCACGTCAACCGGCGTCAGCTGGAAGTTGTTCAGCTTATTCGGATCCATCCAGATACGCATCGCGTACTGGGAACCGAACAGCTGCACGTCACCTACACCGGAAGTACGGCTGATCGCGTCCTTCATGTTGGCGCCCACGTAGTCGGAGATATCCTCCTGGGTCATGGTGCCGTTGGTGTTGATAACGCCGACAACCATCAGGAAGCTACTGGACGACTTCTCGACGCTCACGCCCTGCTGTTGCACTTCCTGCGGCAGCAGCGGCATTGCCAGCTGCAGTTTGTTCTGCACCTGTACCTGAGCGATGTCCGCATCGGTACCGGATTCGAAGGTTAAGGTGATCTGCACCGTACCGGTGGAGTCACTGTTGGAGGACATGTACATCAGGTTATCGATACCGTTCATGTTCTGTTCGATAACCTGCGTAACGGTGTCCTGCACCGTTTTCGCATCAGCCCCCGGGTAGGTTGCGGAAATCGTCACCGCCGGTGGCGCAATCGTTGGATATTGCGCGACTGGCAGCTTCAGGATCGCAAGTCCCCCGGCTAGCATGATAATAATGGCGATCACCCATGCGAATATGGGGCGATCGATAAAGAAATTAGGCATGTCTTAACGGCTCCTGTTTAAGTTAAGACTTGGGTTGTTCTGACTGGCCACCCGCAGCGGCTTGTTGCTGCGCATCAGGCTTCTGCTGGGCGTCAGATTTCACTTCCTGCACTTTAACCTGGGCGCCTGGACGCACTTTCTGCAGACCGGTAACAATCACGCGGTCACCGTCTTTCAGGCCTTCGGTTACCAGCCATTTGTCGCCAATCGCCTGGGTTGCGGTGATGTTGCGGGTTTCGACTTTATCGTCAGCACCCACGACCAGCACGCTGGCGTCGCCGCGCGGCGTACGGGTTACGCCCTGTTGCGGCACCAGCAGCGCGTTCGGGTTAGTCCCTTCTTCCAGAGAAGCACGGACGAACATACCCGGCAGCAGCGTGTGGTTCGGGTTCGGGAAGATCGCACGCAGGGTGATAGAGCCGGTGGTTTGATCCACGGTCACATCAGAAAACTCAAGGGTGCCCGTCTGCGGGAATTTATTACCGTCGTTGGTGACCAGTTCGACTTTCGCTTTACCGTTCTCCTGCTTCAGGGTGCCGTTTTCCAGCTCCTGCTTCAGGCGCAGGAAATCATTGCTGGACTGGGTCACATCCACGTAGATTGGGTCGAGCTGCTGCACGGTCGCCAGCGCGGTGGTCTGGCCGTTCTGCACCAGCGCCCCTTCGGTCACGGCAGATTTACCGATACGGCCGCTGATTGGCGAGGTCACTTTGGTATAAGCGAGGTTAATACGCGCGGTCTCAACCGCAGCTTTCGCCGCCGTTACCGCCGCGTTAGCCTGCTGGGCATCCGCCTGGGCACTGTCATATTCCTGCTGGCTAATGTACTGGGTACCCAGCAGTTTCTGGTAACGGCTTACCGTTAGCTGGGCAATTTTCGCGGCCGCCTGGGCTTTCGCCAGATCGCCTTTCGCACTTTCGTAAGAAGCCTGATAGGTTGCTGGATCAATCTGATACAGAGAGTCACCCGCTTTTACATCAGCCCCTTCGGTAAAGTTACGCTTGAGAATAATACCATTTACCTGTGGACGAACTTCCGCGATGCGGTAAGCGCTGGTGCGGCCGGGTAATTCTGTAGTTATCTGGAGAGGTTCGGTTTTGAGCGTCACAATACCAACTTCTGGCACCTGTTGCGCTCCTTGTTGAGCCTGTTTGTCGTCACATCCTGTAAGCGCTAAGCTGCCTGAGAGCATCAGAACGACCGCCAGAGGCGTTAACCCTCTGTTTTTGTTCATATGTAAACCTCGAGTGTCCGATTTCAAATTGATCAATGGATGAAGCGTCCACAAACCCATTGCTGCGTTTATATTATCGTCGTGCTATGGTACATACATTCATAAATGTATGTAAATCTGGCTCCTTAAATTTCACCAGGGTATGGCACGAAAAACCAAACAACAAGCACTTGAGACGCGGCAACACATCCTCGATGTGGCAATGCGCTTGTTTTCGCAACAGGGTGTCTCCTCTACCTCGCTGGCGCAGATTGCGCAGGCGGCCGGGGTCACCCGTGGCGCTATTTATTGGCATTTCAAAAATAAGTCAGATTTATTTGGTGAAATTTGGGTACTTTCAGAATCCAATATTACCGATCTAGAGTCTGAGTATCAGGCAAAATTCCCTGACGATCCACTCTCAGTTCTGAGAGAAATTCTGGTCTATATCCTCGAAGCGACGGTTATCGAAGAGCGCCGCCGTTTAATGATGGAAATCATCTATCATAAATGCGAGTTCGTTGGCGAAATGGCGGTTGTTCAGCAGGCGCAGCGCAGCCTCTGTCTGGAGAGCTACGACCGTATCGAGCAAACCCTGACGCACTGTATTCAGGCCAACATGTTGCCTGCCGATTTAATCACTCGCCGTGCCGCCATTCTGATGCGCAGCTATATCTCCGGCCTGATGGAAAACTGGCTTTTTGCCCCCGACTCTTTCGATTTAAAACGCGAAGCCCGGGAGTACGTGGCAATTCTACTGGAAATGTACCAGTTCTGCCCGACGCTGCGCGCCGCGCCTGAAGGCCAGAGCGCGTAGCAGGCCAGGAATTCTCCTGGAGCCCGACGTTGCCGCTATTCCGCTCCCGGTTAGCGTGATATTCTTCACGCCGATTATTTTTGGTCACTCACCGCACAGCACACGTAAACCTATGTCGCACTTCATTCGCAGGCAACACCCTTTTTGCGTCTTTGTTCTGTTTATTCTCGTTCTTTTTACGGCTCCTCAGGCTGCCGTTGCCCGTGCCGCAAATGGTAGCGATACGCCAACCCGCGCCGATCTGCAAAGCCAGCTGGACACGCTAAGCAAACAGAAAGAGCTTTCGCCGCAGGATAAGCTGGTTCAGCAGGATCTGACGGAAACCATCGAGACGCTCGACAAAATTGAGCGGGTCAAGGCCGAAACCACACAATTACGCCAGAAGGTGCAGCAGGCGCCGGAAGAGATGCGCAAGGCGACGGAAGGGCTGAATGCGCTGGGGGACGTGGACAGCGATGCCGAAACCCGCAAAACGCTGGCGACCCTCTCCCTGCGCCAGCTTGAATCCCGGGTGGCGCAGCTGCTGGACGATCTGCAAACCGCCCAGAGCGACCTCTCGACCTACAACAGCCAGCTTGTGTCGCTGCAAACCCAGCCGGAACGGGTGCAGAACGCCATGTATGCGGCCTCCCAGCAGCTTCAGGAGATCCGCAATCGCCTTAACGGCACCGCGGTGGGCGAGACCGCGCTGCGTCCCACCCAGCAAACCCTGCTGATGGCGCAGCAAACGCTGCTTAACGCGCAAATCGAACAGCAGCGGAAAAGCCTCGAAGGCAACACCGTGCTGCAGGACACCCTGCAAAAGCAGCGCGATTACGTCACCGCCAACATTAACCGCCTTGAGCACCAGCTCCAGCTGCTGCAGGAGGCGGTAAACAGCAAGCGCCTCACCCTGACGGAGAAGACCGCGCAGGAGGCCGTCACCCCTGACGAAACCGCCCGCATCCAGGAAAACCCGCTGGTCAAACAGGAGCTGGAAATTAACCACCAGCTCAGCCAGCGTCTGATCGGCGCTACTGAAAACGGCAACTCGCTGGTTCAGCAAAATATCAAAGTCAAAAACTGGCTGGATCGCGCCCTGCAGTCGGAGCGCAATATTAAAGAGCAGATTGCGGTGCTGAAGGGCAGCCTGCTGCTGTCGCGTATCCTTTATCAGCAACAGCAGACCCTGCCGTCTGCGGACGAGCTGGAGGATATGACCAACCGCATCGCCGACCTGCGCCTCGAGCAGTTTGAAGTTAACCAGCAGCGCGATGCCCTGTTCCAGAGCGACAGCTTTGTCGCCAAACTGGAGGAGGGGCACAGCAGCGAGGTGAACGATGAGGTGCACGACGCGCTGCTGCAGGTGGTGGATATGCGCCGCGAGCTGCTCGACCAGCTGAACAAGCAGCTCGGCAACCAGCTGATGATGGCGATCAACCTGCAAATTAACCAGCAGCAGCTGGTGAGCGTGTCGAAAAGCCTGCAGGAGATCCTCACCCAGCAAATCTTCTGGGTAAACAGCAACAAGCCGATGGACTGGGACTGGATCAAATCCTTCCCCGGCACCCTGAAGGACCAGGTGAAGGCGATGAAGGTCACCGTCAACTGGGAGAAGGCATGGCCCGCGGTGGCGATCGCTTTCCTTGCCGGGCTGCCGCTGCTGCTGATCGCCGGCCTTATTCGCTGGCGTCTGAACTGGCTGAAAGCGTACCAGGCGAAGCTGGCCAACGAGGTCGGGCAGTTACGTAACGACAGCCAGCTGCATACCCCGAAAGCGATCCTCATCGATCTGATTCGCGCCCTGCCGGTCTGCCTGCTGATCCTGGCGGTGGGGCTGATCCTGCTGAAAATGCAGCTCAATATCAGCGATCTGCTGTGGGCCTTTAGTAAAAAACTGGCGCTCTTCTGGCTGGTGTTTGGTCTCTGCTGGAAGGTGCTGGAAAAAGAGGGAGTGGCGGTACGCCACTTCAACATGCCGGAGAATCTCACCAGCCACTGGCGCCGTCAGATTGTCCGTATCAGCCTGGCGCTGCTGCCGCTGCACTTCTGGTCGGTGCTTGCCGAGCTTTCGCCGCTGCATCTGATGGACGACGTGCTGGGGCAGTTTGTCATTCTGCTCAACCTGCTGCTGATCGCCGTGCTGATGTGGCCGATGTGCCGCGACAGCTGGCGGGATAAAGAGTCCCACGCCATTCGTCTGGCAACGGTCACCGTGCTCTCTATCGTGCCGCTGGCGCTGATGGTGCTGACCGCGACCGGCTATTTCTATACTACGCTGCGCCTCTCCGGCCGCTGGATTGAGACCGTCTATCTGGTCATCATCTGGAACCTGCTCTACCAGACCGTGCTGCGCGGCCTGAGCGTTGCCGCCCGCCGCATCGCCTATCGCCGCGCGCTGGCGCGTCGGCAGAATATGGTGAAAGAGGGGGCCGAAGGGGCCGAGCCGCAGGAAGAGCCGACCATTGCCCTCGAGCAGGTTAACCAGCAGACGCTGCGTATTACCATGCTGGTGATGATCGCCCTGTTTGCCGTGCTGTTCTGGGCCATCTGGTCAGATTTAATCACCGTGTTCGCCTATCTCGACAGCATCACCCTGTGGCACTACAACGGCACCGAAGCGGGGGCGGCGGTGGTGAAAAACGTCACCATGGGCAGCCTGCTGTTTGCCGTGATCTCGTCGGTGGTGGCCTGGGCCTTAATTCGCAACCTGCCGGGCCTGCTGGAGGTGCTGGTGCTCTCGCGCCTGAATATGCGCCAGGGGGCCTCCTACGCCATCACCACCATTCTGAACTACGTGATCCTGGTAGTGGGGGCGATGACCGTCTTCGGCTCGCTGGGCGTCTCGTGGGATAAACTGCAGTGGCTGGCGGCGGCCCTGTCGGTGGGCCTTGGTTTCGGCTTACAGGAGATCTTCGGTAACTTCGTCTCCGGCCTGATCATTCTGTTCGAGCGCCCGGTGCGTATTGGCGACACCGTTACCATCGGCACCTTCTCGGGAACCGTCAGCAAGATCCGCATTCGCGCCACCACCATCACCGATTTCGATCGTAAAGAGGTGATCATCCCGAACAAGGCCTTTGTGACCGAGCGCCTGATCAACTGGTCGCTGTCCGATACCATCACCCGCGTGGTGATCCGCCTCGGGGTGGCCTACGGTTCCGACCTGGATAAGGTGAAAAAAGTGCTGCTGAAAGCGGCGATGGATCACCCGAAGGTGATGCACGATCCGGAGCCGGCGGTGTTCTTCACCACCTTCGGGCCGAGCACCCTTGACCACGAACTGCGTCTCTATGTGCGGGAACTGCGCGATCGCAGCTATACGGTCGATGAGCTAAACCGCGCCATCGATCGCCTGTGCCGTGAAAACGGCATCAACATTGCCTTCAACCAGCTGGAAGTGCATCTGCGTAACGAGAAGGGCGATGAGCATACGGAAGTGAAGCGCGAGATCAAGGGCGACGATCCGCAGCCTGAGCCTGTCTCTTAAAGGGAGAGGGGGTTTGCAGCAGGGCTGAGGCATCAGATCCGGCCTGCTTTCCCCTCACCCTGACCCTCTCCCCTGAGGGGAGAGGGAAAAGTTCCGGCCGCTTTTAGCGCACAGCCAGTTCCGGCCCCGCCTTTCCCTCTCTTCCTTTCAGGGAAAAGTTCCCGGCCTTTCCCCCTCTCCCTTTCAGGGAGAGGGCAGGGGTGAGGGTAATTTCCCCTCAAAATCCCGCTTCACAATCTCCAGCGCCTTAAGCACCGTCTGCGCCGGAATCTCATTGTTCTCCAGCAGCATAATCAGATCCACGGCCAGCTTGACCTCTTCCGGGGCGTTTTCCAGCGACATCGGTTTCTCCAGTTATCGGGTTATTTGGGCAAGCACGCGTTCGATCTCATCCAGCGCCTGGCGGCAGCGCGCAATCCTGCCCTCCAGCGCCGTTAATTCGCGCATCAGCAGCTGCTGCTCTTCCAGGGTTTCGGCGGCGTTCAGACGGGCCTCGCGCTCGCGTTTCATCTCATATAATCGCCGCTCAAACTCCTGATGCTCCAGCCGCTTGCGCTGCCATTTCATGGCGCCGGGCGAAGCGCTATCCCACGCCCGAAGAGGCCAGGCGGCAATCTCCCGATGCAGGGCGGCAATCTGCTGCGCCAGGTGCTCCGCCAGCCAGGCGACCTGCTCCCTGCGGCCTTTTTCAACCGCATGCTGTAGTTCATCGAGATTGTGCCGGGCTTCGTGCAGATAATCCTGCATCCGGGTCGAACGGGTGCGAAACAGCGTCCGGTCAAAGCGCGGCTTCAGGGTGGCATGCTGCATCAGGGGGGAGGCCTGATTACCCAGGGCCGTCAGCTGATTTTGCAGCGTCTGTAAAAGCAAGGCTGTTTTCAATCCGCTCTCCAGTGGTACAGTAGCCGTTCAGTTTGATAACGATTCGCATTATGCAGCGTACTATTCTACTCATCATTGGCTGGCTTGCGGTAGTGCTGGGCACCTTAGGCGTGGTGTTACCGCTCCTGCCGACTACCCCCTTTATTCTGCTGGCGGCCTGGTGCTTCGCCCGCTCGTCGCCGCGTTTTCACCACTGGCTGCTCTACCGCTCGTGGTTTGGCGGCTACCTGCGCCACTGGCAGCAGCATCGCGCCATGCCCCCCGGCGCTAAGCCCCGGGCCATTGCGGTTATCCTGGTGACTTTTGCTATCTCATTGTGGCTGGTGAAAATAATGTGGGTGCGGATCCTGCTGCTGGCCATTCTCGCCTGCCTGCTTATTTTTATGTGGCGGATCCCGGTCGTTGATGAAAAGCAACAAAAGCAATAATGGGCTGAGAAGGCAGTTGCAATTCTCGCGTACAGCCAGTAAATTCGACCGTTTTCGAGCACAGGCACGCCTGGTCAAAGGGTAAACAACGCTTCCTTTGGCCGTACTGACGCGCGCCGTGAGTAACACCGTTTTAATCAGGCATAAACTTATGACCGCAACTGCGCAGCAGCTTGAATATCTTAAAAACAGCATTAAAAGCATCCAGGATTATCCAAAGCCTGGCATTCTTTTCCGCGACGTCACCAGCTTGCTGGAAGACCCGAAAGCGTACGCGCTTAGCATTGAACTGCTGGTAGCGCGTTATAAAGACGCCGGGATCACCAAAGTGGTTGGCACCGAAGCCCGCGGCTTCCTGTTTGGCGCTCCGGTTGCGCTGGCGCTCGGCGTCGGTTTTGTGCCGGTGCGTAAACCGCGCAAACTGCCGCGCGAAACCATCGCCGAAAGCTACGAGCTGGAATACGGTACCGATCAGCTGGAGATCCACGTTGATGCCATTCAGCCGGGTGACAAAGTGCTGGTTGTAGACGATCTGCTGGCTACCGGCGGCACCATCGAAGCCACCGTGAAGCTGATCCGTCGCCTGGGCGGCGAAGTGACCGACGCGGCCTTTATCATTAATCTGTTCGATTTGGGCGGTGAACAGCGCCTCGAGAAACAGGGCATCACCAGCTACAGCCTGGTGCCGTTCCCGGGCCACTAATCCCTCTCCCCACAGCCTCGCCCAATGGGTGAGGTTGTGTTAGCATTACCCCCCTGAATATCCACCTTCCAGCGTTGCAGAGCCTGCCCATGAGTTATCAGGTGTTAGCCCGAAAATGGCGACCCCAAACCTTTGCTGACGTTGTCGGCCAGGAACATGTGCTTACCGCCCTGGCGAACGGTTTATCGCTAGGACGTATCCATCACGCCTGGCTTTTTTCCGGCACCCGCGGCGTGGGCAAAACCTCCATCGCCCGCCTGCTGGCGAAAGGCCTTAACTGCGAAACCGGGATCACCGCTACCCCCTGCGGCGTGTGCGATAACTGCCGGGAGATCGAGCAGGGCCGCTTTGTCGATCTTATCGAGATCGATGCCGCCTCGCGTACCAAAGTGGAAGACACCCGCGATCTGCTCGATAACGTGCAGTACGCCCCGGCGCGCGGCCGCTTTAAAGTTTATCTGATCGACGAAGTGCATATGCTCTCGCGTCACAGCTTTAACGCGCTGTTAAAGACGCTGGAAGAGCCGCCCGCGCACGTCAAATTCCTGCTGGCCACCACCGATCCGCAAAAGCTGCCGGTGACCATTCTTTCCCGCTGCCTGCAGTTCCACCTGAAGGCGCTGGACGTCACCCAGATCCGCGATCAGCTCGAGCGCATCCTCAACGCGGAACAGATCCCGCACGAGCCGCGCGCGCTGCAATTGCTGGCCCGCGCCGCCGACGGTAGCCTGCGCGATGCCCTGAGCCTGACCGATCAGGCGATTGCCAGCGGCGACGGCAAGCTCTCAACCGAGGCGGTCAGCACCATGCTGGGCACCCTGGATGATGACCAGGCGCTGTCGCTGATCGAAGCCATCATCGAGGCCAACGGCGAGCAGGTGATGTCGCTGGTGAACGCCTCTGCCGCCCGCGGCGTGGAGTGGGAAGCCCTGCTGGTGGAGATGCTGGCCCTGCTGCACCGTATTGCCATGGTACAGCTCTCGCCGGCGGCGCTCGGCAGCGACATGGCCGCCATTGAGCAGCGCATGCGCGAGCTGGCCCGCACCGTGCCGCCAGCCGACATTCAGCTTTATTATCAAACGCTGCTGATTGGCCGCAAAGAGCTGCCTTTTGCCCCGGATCGCCGCATGGGCGTGGAGATGACCCTGCTGCGCGCGCTGGCGTTCCACCCCAGAGCGCCGCTGCCGGAGCCGGAAGTTCCCCGGCAGTCGTTCGCGCCGGCCGCCCCGACCGCGGTACTCAACCCGGCACAGGTGCCCGCGCAGCCAGCGGCTCCGCCGCCGCCGCACCAGGAGGTGCCGCTGTCGAATGCCACCAGTTCGGTGCTTGCTGCCCGTAGCCAGCTACAGCGTGCTCAGGGAGCAACCAAACCAAAAAAGAGTGAACCGGCAGCGCCAGGCAGAGCGCGGCCGGTAAATAACGCCACGCTGGAACGCCTGGCATCGGTTACCGAGCGCGTTCAGAAGCAGCCTTCCGCCGCCGCTGAGCCAAAAGCGCCGGCCAGGAAAGAGGCTTACCGCTGGAAAGCGACCACCGTTACCGAAGAGGTAAAGGTGGAGATCGCCACGCCGAAGGCGCTGAAAAAGGCGCTGGAGCATGAAAAGACGCCGGAACTGTCGGCCAAGCTCGCCGAAGAGTCCCTTGAGCGCGACGGCTGGGCCGCCGACGTCAGCAAACTTAAGCTGCCCAAGCTGGTCGAGCAGGTGGCGCTTAACTCCTGGCGCGAACAGGAGGGCAACCGCGTCTGCCTGCACCTGCGGCCGGGGCAGCGTCATCTGAACACCGCCAGCGCGCAGCAGGTGCTGAGCGAGGCGCTCAGCACATTACAGGGCTCGCCGGTTGAATTGACTATCATTGAAGATGATAATCCGGCGATGCGTACGCCGCTGGAGTGGCGTCAGGCTATTTATGAAGAGAAGCTCGCGCAGGCGCGCGAGGCGATTATTGCGGATAACAACATCCAGACCCTGCAGCGCTTTTTCGATGCGGATCTGGATGAAGAGAGTATTCGTCCCATTTGATCGTGAGTCTGACTTACGGTTGTAATCTTTTAACGTGAATGAAGAGAGAAGCCTATGTTTGGTGGTAAAGGCGGTCTGGGTGGTCTGATGAAGCAAGCCCAGCAGATGCAGGAAAAAATGCAGAAGATGCAGGAAGAGATCGCTCAGCTGGAAGTCACGGGCGAATCCGGCGCGGGTCTGGTCAAAGTGACCATCAACGGCGCGCATAACTGCCGTCGCGTGGAGATCGACCCAAGCCTGCTCGAAGACGACAAAGATATGCTGGAAGATCTGGTTGCCGCAGCGTTCAACGACGCCGCTCGCCGCATCGACGAAACCCAGAAAGAGAAAATGGCCTCTGTCTCCTCCGGCATGCAGCTGCCGCCGGGCTTTAAGATGCCGTTCTGATGCAAACCAGTCCGCTGCTCACGCAGTTAATGGAAGCACTGCGCTGTCTGCCGGGCGTTGGCCCCAAGTCGGCGCAGCGTATGGCGTTTACGCTGTTGCAGCGCGATCGTAGCGGCGGAATGCGTCTGGCGCAGGCATTGACCCGCGCCATGTCAGAAATCGGTCACTGTGCGGACTGCCGCACCTTTACCGAGCAGGAGGTGTGCAACATCTGTACGAACCCGCGTCGTCAGGAGAATGGTCAGATTTGCGTGGTGGAGAGTCCGGCGGACATCTACGCCATTGAGCAAACCGGGCAGTTCTCGGGCCGCTACTTCGTACTGATGGGCCACCTCTCGCCGCTCGACGGTATTGGCCCGGGTGATATCGGCCTCGACCGCCTTGAACAGCGGCTTGAGTCCGAGACCATCAAAGAGGTGATCCTCGCCACCAACCCCACGGTGGAGGGGGAAGCCACCGCCAACTATATTGCTGAGCTGTGCGGGCAGTATGGCGTTGACGCCAGCCGCATCGCCCACGGCGTGCCGGTGGGCGGCGAGCTGGAGATGGTGGATGGCACCACGCTTTCCCACTCTCTGGCCGGTCGTCACAAGATTGTTTTCTGACCAAACGGAGGCGGCTCTCGCGGCCTCCGCTTGAAATTTTTCTATCTGTCCCCATCTCTCACTCAACGTTTTACAACCCCATTAAATGGCATTGTTGAGGTCGACATAGATGAAAGGACAAGAAACCCGCGGTTTCCAGTCAGAAGTAAAACAGCTTCTGCACCTGATGATCCATTCCCTGTATTCCAATAAAGAAATCTTCCTGCGCGAGCTGATTTCCAACGCCTCCGATGCGGCGGACAAGCTGCGTTTCCGCGCGCTCTCCAGCCCGGATCTGTACGAAGGCGACGGCGAGCTGCGCGTGCGCGTCTCTTTCGACAAAGAGAACCGCACCCTGACCATTGCCGATAACGGTATCGGTATGACCCGCGACGAGGTGATCGACCACCTCGGGACTATCGCCAAGTCCGGCACCAAGGCCTTCCTCCAGTCTATGGGCTCCGACCAGGCGAAAGACAGCCAGCTGATTGGCCAGTTCGGCGTGGGGTTCTACTCGGCGTTTATCGTGGCGGACAAAGTTACCGTGCGCACCCGCGCGGCGGGCGAAAGCGCTGAAAACGGCGTCTTCTGGGAATCCCACGGCGAAGGCGAATATACCGTTGCCGATATCACCAAAGCCGACCGCGGCACCGAAATCACCCTGCACCTGCGCGAAGGGGAAGATGACTTCCTGAACGACTGGCGCGTGCGCTCCATTATCAGCAAGTACTCCGACCATATCGCCCTGCCGGTTGAGATCGAAAAACAGGAAGAGAAAGACGGCGAAACCGTTGTCTCCTGGGAGAAGATCAACAAGGCGCAGGCCCTGTGGACCCGCAACAAGTCTGAGATCAAAGACGAAGAGTACAACGAGTTCTACAAGCACATCGCCCACGACTTTACCGATCCGCTGGCCTGGAGCCACAACCGCGTAGAGGGCAAGCAGGAGTACACCAGCCTGCTGTACATCCCGGCCCAGGCGCCGTGGGATATGTGGAACCGCGATCATAAGCACGGCCTGAAGCTGTACGTGCAGCGCGTGTTCATCATGGACGAAGCCGAGCAGTTCATGCCGAACTACCTGCGCTTTGTGCGTGGTCTGATAGATTCTAACGATCTGCCGCTGAACGTTTCCCGCGAAATCCTGCAGGACAGCAGCGTGACCCGCAACCTGCGTAACGCCCTGACCAAACGCGCGCTGCAGATGCTGGAAAAACTGGCGAAAGACGACGCCGAAAAATACCTCACCTTCTGGAAACAGTTCGGTCTGGTGCTGAAAGAGGGCCCGGCGGAAGATACCGCCAACGTGGAAGCTATCGCTAAGCTGCTGCGCTTCGCCTCTACCCATACCGACTCTTCCGAGCAGACCGTATCGCTGGAAGATTACGTCTCGCGCATGAAGGAAGGGCAGGAGAAGATCTACTACATCACCGCCGACAGCTACGCGGCCGCGAAGAGCAGCCCGCACCTGGAGCTGCTGCGTAAGAAAGGCATCGAAGTGCTGCTGCTTTCTGACCGCATCGACGAGTGGATGATGAACTACCTGACCGAGTTCAGCGGCAAAGCCTTCCAGTCCGTGGCTAAAGCCGATGAGTCCATCGACAAGCTGGCGGATGAAGTTGACGAAACCGCGAAAGAGGCGGAAAAAGCGCTGGAGCCGTTCGTAGAGCGCGTCAAAACCCTGCTGGGCGAGCGCGTGAAAGAGGTTCGCTTCACCCATCGTCTGACCGATACCCCGGCTATCGTCACCACCGATTCCGACGAGATGAGCACCCAGATGGCGAAGCTGTTCGCCGCGGCGGGCCAGGCGGTACCGGATGTGAAGTACATCTTTGAACTGAACCCGGATCACCCGCTGGTGAAACGCGCGGCCGACACCCAGGATGAAGCGCGCTTCCAGGAGTGGGTTGAGCTGCTGCTGGATCAGGCCCTGCTGGCCGAGCGCGGCACGCTGGAAGATCCTAACCAGTTCATTAAGCGCGTGAACGCGCTGCTGCTGGGCTAATAAACCAAAACCCCTCACCCCGGCTCTCTCCCCAAAGGGGAGAGGGTGTCCGAGTTCCCTCTCCCCTTTGGGGAGAGGGTTAGGGTGAGGGGATAATCTCCCGCACTATCCCAAATAATCTCCCCCATTAACCGTTTCAGCCGCCCCGCCTTCCTTGAGCCATACCCGTTCTGATGGTATTGTTTAGCGCTTTTTGAAAAATTGAATCGACTTTTGAGGGGATTTTCGCAATGCGTATTATTCTGCTTGGCGCTCCGGGCGCGGGTAAAGGAACTCAGGCTCAGTTCATC